>Ga0326727_10000937_pt1 | contig 113765 bp, 86 predicted proteins | sample MB2enrmetagenome_FD_207643 | JGI IMG/M metagenome (GOLD analysis project Ga0326727, IMG submission 207643) | Lab enriched peat soil microbial communities from McLean, Ithaca, NY, United States - MB29MY | ecosystem: Environmental > Terrestrial > Soil > Wetlands > Peat | place: USA: New York... | reverse complement strand
AGAGCAAGAACACAATCTGGGAGAACAAAGGAAAAAGGAAGGGAAAAGCGTCAACACACAGAATCAACAACTTAGGTGGGGCCAAATCAGATGATCAAAAGGGGCCAAACCATGTTGACAAAGCCAGAGGTTGCGCTCGCAGGTCACGCCCGTTTTGATAGAGGCAATCGAACACCGCATAGACGGGTGGGGTCTTGCCGTCTTGTAAAAGCTGGAACCGGGAGACGCGACGGTTATCGAAGGCAACTACCTCGCCGTCTAAGAGCAGGGTGCGATCTGAAAGCTTGGCGATAGCGGCCGCAATGTTTGGGTAAGTGTGGGTACGGTCCTTGCTGTTTCTGGACAGAAGGCTGACGTTGCTTCCTTCCTTATAAGCAAGAAGCCGAAACCCGTCGTATTTCTCCTCGTAATCCCAACCCGGTTTGTTAAATGCACTCTTGACGAGTGTGGGCAGCATGGGTTGAACCCGAAAGGGTACGCGGCCTGTCGAGGAATCCTGTTTTCTCACGGCGTCGAGCTCCTTTTCTTGTTGGGATCATTCCTCACTTGGTGTTTAAGTGTACCGTGTTAAGCTCAGTCGACACTACTTTTCTGACCATCCCTGCCATTGCTCGAGAGATGAGTTCGACCTTGCGAGTCGCAGCCGGGCACGCCGCAAGCGTGCTTTCAACGTATTCTCGCTGATTCCGCAAGTCCACGCAGCCTCTTGAGTAGACAAGCCGTGCAAATACCGCAGGCTCACAGCCGTTTGCATCCCTGCACTAAGCCCACCGATGCTCCGAGCCAAAACTCGGCGGCGTTCCGTCATCAAACACATCTGCTCGGGACTCGGCCTAGGGTCCACAATGCGTTCGGCTGCGGGCACGCGTGAATCGTCGGGCGGGTCATCCAAGGGAACTGCTTCATAGGTCCGCCGGCTGCGCACTTGCATGAGCGCAGCATTAATCACGATACGGGTTATCCAAGTAGACAATCCTGACCGCCCTTCGAAGCGATGGAGGTTCCTGAACGCCGACAACATACCTTCCTGAAGGGCGTCCTCCGCATCCTCCGGATTTCGCACAATCCCCAACACTCGACGATAGAGGCTGCGAGAATGGCGAGCGTAAAGGCGATCCCAATCTGCTTCTCGACATTGTCCCACCAAGCGTTGGTCGCTGGTGATTTGCGGTTGAGCCGTCAATCCCAAGGCTTCCTCCTTCAATAACGAACACGCATAAGACAGGCAGCGGATGCGAAAAACGGGGTCCGCGCTACCCTTCATCAATCGTGAACTGCCAGGACCGGGCAAGGGCCTAGCTGAATCACACGATACGTGGTCGAACCAAATACCGTGAGCTCCAAGGCATGCCGCCCCTGCACACCCATAACGATCAAGTCGGTTTGCGACTCCAAAGCAAGCTGGATGATCTGTTGATAGGCTTTGCCGATTCGTACTGCCGGCTTGATCATGACGTTCTTGCCTGCGCAAGAGGAGATTTGGTTCTCCAGGCGTCCGAGCGCCTTCGCTATTTCCTTTTCAATATCGGATGAGCTTGAGATGTCCTCCAGCACATAGAGCAAGGTGAGCTCGGCGCGGTACTCCGCAGCTAAGGAGACGGCGTGGTCCCAAGCTCGCTGTGAAGGTTCGGAAAAATCTGTGCAGCAGACTATCTGGTGTAACTCGACAAGGTCCGGCACTCCTCTCTGGCTGACCACATCGTGGGCCGGCTTGCGCACCGCCAACACCGGACAGCGGGCCTTTCGTAAGACTTTTTCGGTTACCGATCCCAGCGTCAGATGCTCATGCCCTCGTAAACCGTGGGTTCCCATGACAATCAGGTTTACTGCCTTCACTTCAGCGAGATTGAGAATCAAGTCCGCTACGCTGCCATCCTGCACGTCGCATTCGATTTGTACCCCACGGCAATTATGGGTTTTGGAAAACTCCAGAAGTTGCTGCTCGGCGTCAGCACGAAGTTTCCGGCAGATCTCGTTGTAGGAGTCGGGAAAAGCATAGTAAGGGTAGTAAGGCGTCAGCGATTCTGTCACGTGCTGCAAGAACAGGGTGGCCTTATAATGCCAAGCCAGCGACTGGGCATAGTCAAAAGCCGTCACGGAAGATTCTGAGAAATCAATGGGACAAAGGATGCGGTCAATCTGGATCATGGCGTTTCAGCTCCTTTGCTATCTCGCCCACCTGAAGGAAGGTCGGCGGCTCCTTTTTCAAGCAACAAGCACACAGTCAGTTCCCTTACCGGCCAGATGTATTGTGTAGGGCCACAACAGCGGCCGGCCGAGCCAAAGGAAGCGCGCCGACCTTTTGGAAGGCGCGTGACGGCCGCCTCCGACTCGCTCTTCCCTGTTTGATCGTGAGAATCACGACACAGAACGCGAAGGCGAAGGCACTTAGCGTTGATAAGATGACGGCGCACATTACACATTCGGAAATGACGTACATCAACCACCTCTCAGAACTCGCTAGAACTCGAGTCCACTTATCCCTCAATTTTTTCATGCAAGGCAGGGGCCAATTCTTAAGTCGTTCAACTTAAGGGGGCTTTGTGCTTCACGAAATCGCAGTTTCTCCGCGAATTCGCGAAGTTCGCAAGCTATGTGGATTGGTTGAAGGACCAATGTTTGGAGCGTCGAAGGAACGGCCCACCAGTGAGTGCACGAAAACCACGGAGCCGCAGATTTGGCTGTGTCGGTCGGGGAGATTGACTCACGTGCCTCCACTCGAAACTGTTACCGTACATGTCATCATTTCGACGCCGCGTCAACTTGTGGACGGAGCTTGACACTAGCGCGTAAAAGGGAGGAGTTATGCCATGACTGATTTCTTTGTCGGAGTTTCATCGCAAAAAACAATTGAAGGCTGGATTCTCAATTTGAGCTGAAAGTTTAAGATTCTTGGATCGTCTCTTTGATCAATATTTATAGAGTGTGAATGTGATGAAGACACTCTGGAGGTTAATATCTGGCGGGCCTTTTCCGCGGCGCAGATGTGGGCAAGAAGGCGTTCCGACCACGGCAAAAGAACTAGAACTGCCGGAATTGACTGGGCGATCTTTCCGGCGCTCGGTGGAAACGCTGCCGCACACAGAAGGGGCACCGTTGAAGATCCAGCAGCAGGTTGTAGGGCATACCAAAGCGACCACGACCCTGCTCTATGCTGAGCCAGGGATAGAGGACAGGCGGGAAGCGCTGGGGAAGATTCAGAGCCGATTGTTGCCAGGTTGCAACTGGAGTTGCAACGAGGACCGTCGAAGTAATTGAAAACATGGGGTGGGTGACGGGATTCGAACCCGCGACGTCCAGATCCACAGTCTGGCGCTCTACCAGCTGAGCTACACCCACCACAACTGCGGGGCCCGCCAGCAAGTTGCCTTAACACCTTTGTAGCATCGGGCGGGGAATGGTGTCAATGCAATCAGAAGCCGGGTCTTCGCCGCGGATGACCGCCCGCCGCCCACCGCCACGGAAGCGCCGCAGGACCAACGGCTGTAGGGGGACGGCTTGCCGTCCCCTGAGGTGGGCAGGGCAAGCCCTGCTCCTACAAGGGCGGTACCCGATTGCTGAACCCCGACCCCTGACTCCTGCCCGCGGGCCGAAGCCCTTCTGCAGGCGTAGGCCTGACTCCCGAATCCTATCCTGACTCCTGAATCCTGCTTTTTACCAACTGCTGTAGGGGGTGCCTTCGAGGGAAAGCTCGTCGGAGCCGCTGTGCAAGTCTGCAATGCCCAAGTACTTTTGCGTCGGTGAGGGCGGCGCCTTTTCCTGCACCTCGTGCCAAGTCTCGTTCGAGCCGGTGAAGGGGTCGGTGGGCAGTCGCCCCAGATACCCTTTCTCCACGAGCTCGCCGAGGTGCACGGGCGAGCGGCCATTGTCTGCGGTGAAGCGGTCAATCAAGAACCGCAGGGTGTACAGGTTGTCGCGCAACACGGCTTCGCGCGCTCGCACCACGACGCTCCTGTAGATGGGCGTAGAAATGGAAGCGATGATCAAGATCAGCGTCACCACCATCATCATCTCGAGGAGCGAGAAGCCCGCAAGGCGGCGCCCGCGCTTGGCGTAGTGTCGGCATCTCACACGGACGATCGACGGCCTATCCATGGCGGCCCACTATCTATACAGAAGTTCCCTCGCGCAGGGAGCTCGGAACCGGCATTGCGGACCAGCCGAGGTGCAGTGCCAAGCTCGGGGAAGCAGACGTGCCCAGAAACGGCACGTCGCCACCCGCGCGAACGGAGAGCTAGCGCCAGCCGGCGCGCTATCCTCTCGCCGGAGCTTAGCGCTCCAGGATGACAGGCAAATCTATAAAGGGCGGTCCTGCCAGGGACGGACACGCGACGTGTAGCATTTTGGTTCTGTAGCCGGGATGCGAGAGAGTGTAATCGAAGCTTTCCTTTGTCGTCACAAAGATTAGTGCACGGCCGTATTTGTCGGTGCGCTTGACTTCCCCGACGGACGGGCTTTTGATCTGAACCCCCCTTACCGGTTGCCCCTCGGGGGTAGCTACGCGTACGTAAAAGTTGCACCCGCTAGTGACGTAGTCCCCGTCGTCCGCACAGACGTTCAGGACGGCTCCTAGGTTCTGCGTAAGGCCGTAAATAACGTGAACGCCTTTGATCTCAGCCGCACCGCATACCAAGCGCTTGTCGTGAACCAATATCGAATAGCGGCCGAAGCCAAAATCGCAAAAGTCCGCCCGCCCGTTGACCACATTCTCGGTTCGAACGACCCGACCGCGCTTGTCCACGAGGTCAGCAACCGCCGACGGGACCCGCCTGCCGTCAGTGTCGGTCACTCTCAGCCGGACTGCGCAGAAGCCGGCCGCCTCATCCTGGCCCGCTGCCGCGTGGACGAGCCAGATCGACACCACGAGCGATAGGGTCGCCCATATTGCTACTTTGCGATGAGCTGTGGAAAGCATTTTTGTATGATCGTCTTATCGCGGGTGGCGCCTACGTGCCGACGCGTTTTGTCGGCATGTAGGCGCCCCTCCGTCGGGCGTTAGACCATTCGGTCCATGGCCAACAGCCCGGCGTCGTTCAGAAAGTAGAACCTCCAACTCGACCACGGCCAGTCGCCCGGCTCCCTCACGAGGCCTCGTTTCACCGGATTATGGTGCATGTAATTCAGTTTCTCATCGCGCTTCTTCGGGGTCCAGATATTCATGTCGTACCCCTTCCGCTGCCACACGCGAAAGTGCGCGTGATGGTGGACCGTGGGTGGCAGGGTGACCCGGGCGAGCATTTTCTGGCACCATGGATAGCTCAGGTTTGCTTTGAGGTTCTTCAGGATAAACAATGCGCTGCGGTCTTCAAGTTTCTGCACGATCTGGGATGGGTTGGCCTGGGCCGTCGGCCAGATGAGCATGTGGAAATGTTCCGGCATGAGGACATATCCGATGATCTTGAATCCCAACTCCCGCCGCAGGTCTCCCAAGCTCACAACCCATTGGTTTCTGAAACACTCGGAATCATAGAGGCGCGCACGTCTATAGGTGTTCTTGGTCATGTAATGCAAATGGTTGAGGCCGTAATAGTGCTGGAGCTTTGGCACGGAAGGATTATATCCCTCCAGCGGCGCCTACATGCCGACAAAACGCGTCGGCACGTAGGCGCCACCCGCGATGAAGGCATTCAATCCCAAAGGCCGCTCTGGGCCAGCCCCGATCCCTACTCTATGACCTTCACCAACGCCAGGGCCTTAGCCGTGCAGCCGTTGGGCGTGGGGTCGAGCTCCAACCGGCCGTGGGGCTCAAGGAGGTCGATTTGCTTCGCGCAAACAAGCTTCTCAGGAGTCAGCAGCAAGACCATATACGTCCCCGGCACTATCCAATCGAACCCCGCCTCGCCCGATTGCTGATCGACGCCTTCGGAGTGCAGGTAGTCGATGTACACGCCGACCACCTTGACCCAGGCTTGTGCCGCGCGCTCGCTCTGGGGTCGGGCAAGAGAGACCGTGAGGCGCGGCCCCAGACCAGTTTGGTAATCTCCTCGGTGCAGCCAGGAGCTCACAACTATAAACGTTCGGTCGCGCAGAACGTCGACGTAAAACGGGAAAGAGGGGTAGCCCACTTTGGTACATTCTAGAACGAGTCGGTAGCTGCGGTTGAAAGGGATGTTCCGCGCGGTCAAGCCGTGGAACCGACTGGCATAGTCTGAGCCATCGTCACCGATAGTCGAGGCAAACTCTTCCACGTGGCAGTCCTGCCACGGCACTCCAAAGTGATTCACGAAGTGAATTGTGACGGTTTCCGCCATTTTCTGAGGCCCGGTAGCCAAGTTTGGCGCACTCCAAAGCCACGAGATCAGTGTCAGGAGGAGAGCTGAGGAAATCTTCATTGCGTCGGGTCCTTTACCCCGGAGAAGCAGTCCGCTGCCAGCTTCAGCGAAATGTTGTTGGTATTTGACGAGACCGGTAGGCCGAGGGCCTGCTGGAAGCTTGCATCCGCGGGTGGCGCCTACGTGCCGACGCGTTTTGTCGGCATGTAGGCGCCCCTCCGTCGGGCGTTAGACCATTCGGTCCATGGCCGACAGCCCGGCGTCGTTCAGAAAGTAGAACCTCCAACTCGACCACGGCCAGTCGCCCGGCTCCCTCACGAGGCCTCGTTTCACCGGATTATGGTGCATGTAATTCAGTTTCTCATCGCGCTTCTTCGGGGTCCAGATATTCATGTCGTACCCCTTCCGCTGCCACACGCGAAAGTGCGCGTGATGGTGGACCGTGGGTGGCAGGGTGACCCGGGCGAGCATTTTCTGGCACCATGGATAGCTCAGGTTTGCTTTGAGGTTCTTCAGGATAAACAATGCGCTGCGGTCTTCAAGTTTCTGCACGATCTGGGATGGGTTGGCCTGGGCCGTCGGCCAGATGAGCATGTGGAAATGTTCCGGCATGAGGACATATCCGATGATCTTGAATCCCAACTCCCGCCGCAGGTCTCCCAAGCTCACAACCCATTGGTTTCTGAAACACTCGGAATCATAGAGGCGCGCACGTCTATAGGTGTTCTTGGTCATGTAATGCAAATGGTTGAGGCCGTAATAGTGCTGGAGCTTTGGCACGGAAGGATTATATCCCTCCAGCGGCGCCTACATGCCGACAAAACGCGTCGGCACGTAGGCGCCACCCGCGTTTCGGAGATGCGCAGGCCCCCGCGCGCGGTGCCGGTCGCCTACTTCCCGGGAACCGGGATCACGGGCGGGCTAAGCCCCTGGCGCTCCCTCCGTTTCGCCCAGAGCCACGCATAGAGGCTGGCCGACAGAGCCGTGGTGCCAGAAGCGCCCAGCATGATGGAAATGAGCCGGAGGCAGAAGAAAAACGGGGGGGGCTTGGCCAAAGCCCCAAGCAACGCAAAGGCAAGGAAGAACAATAGAGCTGCGAACCAGCCCAGTCTGCCGGCCCTCGACCACGCTCGTGCGATGGCAGGGTCCGGCGCTAGCTGTCCCCGTAGGTTGAGCTGCTGCTGGCGTTTCCCAGCCAGCCTGCGGCCCACCCACAAGCCAAATAGCGCCCCCGTGATCGAAGCGACCGCGAAGGCTCCCGCGCCGGTCGGCAGGCCACACAAAAGCCCCAAGAGCGCCGCCAGAGACCCGGCGAAGACTCCCTGCCTGGAAACTGCGGTCACACGGACCCCCGCACGCGCTGCCCTCGGGAGCCAGTACCGTGATGAGTGACGCAACAGCAGGATACACGGGATCCAGAGCGCCCAAAGCAAGCCGCTCACCACCCAAGGGAGCCACGAGTTCTCCACAGGACTAGCCTTCCCTTCCGACGTGTCAGTCCGGGATCGCGGTGCGGCCAACTCAAGGGCCTGACCCGTTACCCTGCTGGCCTTGCACCTGACCCCCGCTTTCAGCACCAGCGTGCGCACAGGAGGTGATAGCAGACCCCGTATATCGCAACCACGCCAGCCGCGCAGATTGTACCGCAGGCAACCAGCGCACCGGCCGGCGTCAAAAGGGGTGAAAACACTACAATGCACTGCCTGTAGCAGACGCCCCCGCCAAGGCCAGCCAGCCCTGCACACCCAAGCTTGCAAAAGCCGCAACGGATTGTTTTGCTGCTGACAAACCCTCTGCCGACCTCGCCGCCACCGTCGTCACCACCACTCGAGCAGTTGGGGGACGGCGGGCACCAGCTCGGGCAAATATCGGGGTTCCAGAGGTTGAAGTTGGGATCGCAGCATCTCGGATCGCAATCCGCTCCCCCCTCCGTAAAGTTCCCGCCTGGGTCAGTGAAATTCGTCGGGTTGTCCTTCACGTACGCGTAGAGATTCTGGCCCTGGGGAAAACCCACGCAGCCGCGCTTCGGGTCAGGGGTTTCCCAGCGGCACTGGGCGGGCGTGTACTGGCGATAGAGAGTGTGGTTGAGCCCGTCCTCGGAGTCCCACTCCATGCTTGCGAAGCGGAAGTTATCCGTCACCGTGCTCGAGATAACGCGCTCGCCTCCGAAGGGATAGTAGTCCGACTCGCCCTGCACGTGGCCCGTGCTGTCGGTCAGCGTGCGGTAAGAGCCCAGCCGGTCAGTGAAGACGTAATACACGTTCCCAGAGGAAACATCTCGGCGAGCGATGCGGTGCTTGTTGAAGAAGGCGTACTCGCTGGTGATATTCCCGCTAAGGTCGCTCTCCGCCAGCACCTGCCCGCACACGGCGCAGTACCAGTAAAGCGTGCCGCTCGACTTCTCGACGCGCCGCAGATCGCCGTCGTAAGTGTAGGTCACGTTCGCCGCCGAATTCAAGTGTTGCTCGGCGTTCCAACTGTAGGTGTACACACCGTCGCCGGTCAAATCGCCGGCCGCGTCGTAGCTAAAGCCGCTGCTCGTGATCTGGTTGTTCGTGTTGACGCTCAGGCCGAGCATAGGCGCGGTACACTGGGTCACGTTAACTGTCGTCAGGTTCGCGTAGCGATCATAGCCGAAGCTCTGACCCCAGCAGTCGCTCCCGCTGGTGGCTTGGCTCGTGGCTGTGCTGATGCGGTTCAGGGCATCGTAGGTGTAAGTCACGCTGCGGCCATTATCCCGCCCGTTCGTCTCCACGTTCACGTTGCGGTTGGCGAAGTAAGTATAGGACAAGCTCAGGGCCGTTCCATTGGTCGACGAGGCGCTGAGGGCGGTCGGCAAAAGGCGGCTATTGTAACTGTTGCCTCTGGTGATTCCTGCGAAGCCCCCCGAAACCGCCCCATACACCACACCCGCCAACCTGCCTTGCGGCGCGTAAGTGGCGCTCGTGGCGTAGTTGATGCTATTGGCTGTATCCACTGCGGACACCGGCCGCGCGTCGTTGCCGTAGCTGTAGGTTACCACCCTCCCGCTCGGGTACCATATTGAAGCGAGCGAGCCGTCGAGGTTGCGCGGGAAGTACATCGTTTTGGTCACGCCGCCGATGGTCCGCTGCTCGGCGTAGATCCGCCCCATCGTGTCGTAGCTCCAAGCGGTTTGGCCCGAGCCGTCGCTCATCCCCGTACGCTGGCCCTTGCCATTGCTTATTGTAAGCCCATTGTAGCTGGTTTGGTCGTAATAATAGGTCACGGACGCATCACCGTTCGAGTAGGTCTTGCCCGTGAGCCGGTCCAGGGCGTCATAGGTGTACGTGGTGGTGATGCCGCGCGCGTCGGTCTTGCGGCAGACGAGCTTCTGGTTATTGGCGCAGAGCCCGCCGCCGGAGGTCGTGTAATAGTAACTCGTGGTCCCGGCTTCAGGCGTGGTTTCCTGCGTAAGCTGCGAGATGCCGTCGTAGCTGTAGGAGCGCGTTTCGCTCCCCTGGACGACGCCGGTGAGATTCCCCTGCGCATCGTAGGCATAGCAGGTGTTGAGCGTCAAGCTGTTGCCGTTGTTAGGGTTTGGCTCGTCTACCTCGATCACGCGGCCCAGAGCATCCGTAAAGGTTTGGCGCTGATTGCCGGACTCGTCCGTGTAAAGGGCCGGATAGCCGTAGCCGTAAGTCGAGGCCGAGCAGGCCTGCGTCCCGCTGCCATATGAGATTTGGCTGGAGCTCCCGTCGCTGTGCGCGATTTTGGTCTGCCGGTTCAAGGCGTCGTAGGAATAGGTGTCGTACCCGTAGGTCGGGTCCGAGGTGCTGCGGTAGGGGTTAGTCTTCGTGAGAACCCGGCCAAGCGAGTCGTAGGTGGTATCGACGTAGGTCTCACCCGCGGGGTCTGAAACCAGATCTTGATGGATGGTGCGTCCCAGACCGTCAAGAACCGTCTCGTCCTGGCGGGCGACACCAAAAGGCGCCATGGGCGTGCAGAAACCCGTCACCCCGCCCGAAATGAGCGTGCAGAAATCGTGCACCGTAGCGCTGGTGTACTGGATGGTGGATGAACCGGCGTTAGGATAGGTAGCCTGGGTCAGGCGGTTCAGGTTGTCATAGCCGAAGGTGGTGTTGTTGGCGTTGTAATCGCTTGCGGAGGTCTTCAAGGCGCCGTTGCAGTCCCAGGCCAGGGATTGGGAAAGAGACAGCGAAAGACTGAGGGTGGTGTCGAAGGAGTTTCCGCACACGCCCTGGCCGGAGTTGTGAGTGATTTGCGCGCCGTTAAAATCCGTTACCACGTTCTCGTTGCCCGTGTCGTAGTAAGTGATTGACATCGAGAGGTTGCCGAAGCCGTAGCCCGACAGGGTGAAGCTGGTGAGGTTGCCGCGCGAACCGCTGGGGTTCGTGTGCTGGGGAGTGCCGGAGGTTGAGGTGAGCGCGCTGCCGTCGTAGGAATATGAGCCCTGGCGGAGCAGAGTTCCGGAGCCGTTATAAACTGAGACCGTCGAGGGCCGGTTGACGATATTGTTGTTGAGGGAAGTGTTGTAAGCAGCAGTGGTTTTGCCTACCAGCCCACCTACGGCTCCGCTGCCGTAGCCGTACTGATCCACCTCCGTCGGCAGACCGTAGGAGTTGTAGTCTGTGTTGACCTGGGATTCGAGGCCGCCGATCGAAGTGCTCACGGTGCGTTGCGTGATGGGGAGCGTGATGGAGGTGCTGTTGCAGGGAAACGACGCGCCGTTGTAGCAGGTGTAGATCGTTTTGAGGCCGGCGACCTGCCGTTCGGTCTCATACGCCAGCGGTGTGCCTGACACCTGCTGGAAGTTATATGTCGTCTGGTTGCTTTGCGGGTCGGTGAGAGTTGTGGTCCACGCCGTGCCACTTTCGGTGTGCGCGTAGGTCCAGGTACCGTCCGGGGTGGTGCGCGTGAGCGTCGCTGTGCTGCCGTCCGCGCAGGTGATGCCGTTCGACTCGCCCGAGTAGGAGTAAGAAATCGTGCCGCCGGTGGGCAGCGTCACCGAGGCCAGCCGGCCGGTGACATAATGCGGGTTGTGGTTGTCGCCGGGTGTGACCTCGTAGGTGAACTGATACTGTGTACTGTCCGGCAAGAGGATAAATCTCGGAAGATACCAGCTAGTGGCTCCATACTCGCTGATACCCGAACATCCAAAGTTGGTCTGCACGGTGTAGGTCTGATACTGCATCGAGACAGCCGCTTGGTTTCCCGACGCCGCAGTGTATTCCCACTCCGTGTTAGCCGCGGGGAGCGGGACGATGGCCTGAATGGCCCCAGTACCCAGGGTATCCGTAAAGGTCACATTCGCGTAACTCACTATGTTGCCATTGCTGTCAGTGAGGGACGGATCCTGCAACGTGCCGGAGCGGTCTTCCGCTTTGATGATCTGCCCAGAGGGGGCGTAGACAACCGCGGTGGTGTAGTTGCTGACGCTCATTGTCAGGCCTGAGCCGTCCGTTGCCATGGCTGTCCCGCTGCTCACGGCAGTTACCCCACATTGCGAACTCCCCTTGGTGGTGGTGATATTGAAGCTGTGAACGGTCCCCGCGGCGTCATGATAGGCGAAGTTCGAATACACATCATAAGAGTAATGCGTCCCTCCAACCGTGCAGCCGGGTGTTGTGTGGGTGTACCCATAGGTCCCGAAATATGCCTCGGTAATCCCACGCCAGCCCCACGTGATGGGGGAGAAGTTTGAGTTCGGACCGACGGGCGCCCAGGTTTGGGAGCCACTCGAGCCGGTCGGTACCCACACGGAACTGTCGTAGCTGAGGACGTAATTGAAGGGAAGCCCTCGGCCCGCCTTCTGCACGACCGGGATGGCGAAATGCACGTTGAGGTTGGCGTTGTTGACGTTGTCGAAGGGTCCGCCGCTGAAGCTGCCAAAGGGCGGCGTGCCGGTCGCCACCTGGGCAGGAGCCCGCAGGCTCACCAGCAAGCTGACCGCGAGGAGGAAGGCAAGGCAGAGTGGACCACCCCTGGGCCCCCTCCTTACCAAGGAGGGGAGTCCTTCCCCACCCCTCGCTCCCCCTCTTACCAAGGAGAGGAACTTGTGATGATTGTTCCTCGCTGCCCGTTCTCTGTTTCCTATTCCCTGTTCCCTGTTCCCCTGTGTCCATTTCATTGTGCACCTCCCGCAGACGGCGGCAAAGTGAATGTACTTGCCGGCACGCCGGAATTCACCAGTACGTTGGTCACGGTCAAATCAAGCAGCAGCGTGCGCTGAAGGAATTTCTCGATGTGGAAAGGAACCAGTGCTCCGCTGAGGTTTTGGAAATTCCCGAACTGGATTTCCACAGGAAGGTTGGTTCCCGCGTCGATATCAGGGTGAGTGTTGAGGTCGATGACGACGGGAAGAAACGACTGCGGGTCAAAGTAAATATCCATGGTGCTGAGCGTCTGAATCAGGGCGGTGACATCCGCGGTTTGGCTTGCCGGTGCGCGCGTCACCTGCAGATGGAGCAACGGCCTGCCCTTGCTGGTGTCCGTGCCAAGGTAGGCAACGGCTGTCTGCGGATCGGTGGCGACGGCTTCGAGTGTGAGCGCGGGAAAGAACCAGCTCGCGTCGGTCCAGCAATTATGGGTCGCCATGGAGTGGGCCGTGCCGTCCGGCCCGCTCCAGGACCCGGCAGGCCCGTTGCGAATCTCCTGGCGTGAGCCGCCGCTCAAGTTGAGCTGGACCAGGCTCTGTTGGTTGCCGAGCGCGGTGAGCGTGGCCGTGCCGGTTTCCTCATCGGAGCCGGCAACGTAGTTCGCGGTGGCTTGCACGATGACGTCATTCACGGTCACCGAACCCGTGAGGGCTTTAAGCGACGAGGCGATCAAAGTGAGCGCCTGCGGGTCGCGCGCGGGAGCTGTGGTCTGGGCCTTTAAGGGGCTCAAAATCAAAGTTGTCAGGAAGAGAACGAATACAAGGCGGGCAAGCATACGGCGCCTCCTGGAAGGGAAGTCTGCGTTCCGGGTCCCGAGCGGCGTAACCAGGACGCTCGGGTCCTCCGGAAAACGATCATTGACCGCAGTTACAGCACGCTGGCAGAGGCCCATGCTCGGGCTTTACGCAGCATGTGATTTATTATGCGAATAGACTTTCGGATAATGAATAAGGCGGGGTTGACTGGGAGTCAACAGTAATCAGTTCGTCAAACCTGCTATTTGTTGGTCAAACCTGCTATTTGTTAGTCAAACCTGCTATCAGGGGCCACCACCCCTCAGGTCCGTCCTCGGTGATAAGGCGTCGGGAAGTCGCCAAGGGAGGAATTTCGTGACCGAGACGGGGATTCCCCGTAATACTTCGTGAAATCGCGAATAAAGTTAGACACGTTCGCGTACCCGACCGCGGCAGCCACTTCCTTGACCCGTAGCGTGGGGTCTTGTAGCATTTTGCTCGCCTTGGTCATGCGGGCCGCTAGAAGGAATGCCTTGAACCCTTGGCCGGTCTGGTTTTTGAAGAGATGCTCAAAGCGGGAGGGGCTGAGACGCAAGTGGGCGGCGAGGCGCTTCACCGATTGCGGCTTCTCGAGTTCGCGCGCGACAACCTCCAGAACGCTGAGAATCCTGGCGTCCGCAGGGGCACGGCCATTCCTACCACGCCTTCGCGGCGGCACTAAGGCGAGCCCCGGAACTCGCGCATTCCGTGCAACAGGCGCAACTAGTGGCGGAGCGGCATGTGCGACCATGACGACACCTCATGGAAGGGAATTGGACAATGAGTGCGAAGCGGGCGGTGCCCCGACGAGCGCACACCTGGCACTGTCTCCTGAACTTGGAATAGCGCAAGAGTAATTAACTCCCGGTGCTTTGTCAACAGAGTATTTCTAGGGGACGGCTTTTGTAGTACAGAATGTCCAGTGAAATGATGTCCGCATCGCCTGCCAAGCGCCGGGCGAGCATACCAACAGCGCCGAAGCGAAAACCAAAATGAGGGCTTGGCGAACTGCGCACACGATCAGTGATCGAGCGGCGAGTTTCCACAAAGGCTAATCTCCCGGACGGGGATGAAGGACCCGAGGGAAGCGAGGGAATCTGCCGCGTCCGACTGCACACGGAGTTGTCTGCTGAACGGGGATTGTGCCGAGACGAGTTTGGTCGTGGCGGTCCGCACAGAGACATTATGTCCGAACTTGCTGTGGATTCACATCTGCAACGCGGGGTCAACCCCCATGGGTTGGGCCGATCCTCCCTCGTTGCCCCAGCCCCTTGCAGAAGCCTGGCGCACCCCTCTAGCCTGTTCCGCGCATGCGGGACGAGCGCTAATTCGCGCCGGCACTCACGGGAATTTCCTGCAGCTCGGTGGGCTGCTGGCAGCAGATACAATTGCCGGGCTCGAGGGCCACGATGTTGCACGTCTTGCAGAAATAGCGCACCCGGTAAAGCCTACCATCCTTGACGGTGAAAAATCGCTCCACCTCAAATGTTCCATCGCCTTTCATCGTCCCCTCGACTTGCACTTCCCGGCTGGCCAAGCGCTTGTCCTGCAAGGTGTGGAACAGATAGGTTGTGTCGGCGGAGAGCGGCTGATCCTTCTCCTGTATTTGCAAAACCGGGCAATCACCCGAGGTGGTAAGCAGCTTTCCTTCCAGGACGGTCAAATGAGGGGCTGTGCCTTGGGCTGCGCACAAAGCGGAAGCCGCCAGCGCGCACACGATCAGCCCCGCTGCAATCCCGCGGAGTGAGGCGATCCGCCGCGTGCCGCATTGCTGTTTTTCTAAGAGGCGCATTGAAGCTCGCAAGAGAGCAGCATTCAAAATTCCAAATTCAAGATTCAAGACCTGCCGCGACTCAATCATTCGATGATTCAATGACTCAATGGCTCGATAGCTCGATGACTCAATGATTCAACGGCTCAATGACCCAATGAATCAATGGCTCAATGATTCAATGGCTCATTGGTTCAGCCTTCCCACTTCCCGACTACCGTAAAAGCGATCGGCAGATCCCCACTTGAACCGTGGAGGTTCACCTGGAGGTTCCAGCGGCCCTGATCATCTTTGGCCACAGCCGGAAAGGTGTTTCCGTTCACGGGCGCGCCGACAAGGAACCCAGGGTGCGGCGTCCCTGACGATTGCCCGCCCAACTTGACAAGATCATCAAACTTCAGCGGCGTGTCCAGATTCGTGTCCGCAGCGACAGGGCAGAGTACGAATACGTCTCGCGTCGGGTTCACTCCCATATGATTGCCGTCTTGGGGGATCAACCCATAGCGCAAAGTGTAAAATCCCGGCTTAATGGCCTGGCCGCGGAAATCCGACCCCAGGCTGGGGAAATGCAGCACGCCGATGAACTTCCCCTCGCTCAGCGAGGGAAAAAGAAAGTCTGAAGAAGGGCTGGCGTTAGAATTGGTGGGCACGGTCTTAGGCAACCACACTTCCAGCAGCGTGCCGCCCTGGTCGTTTACCACTCGCGTTCCCTGTGATTCCAATGCGTCCTGAAGGGGTTTGGAAAGTTCAGCGGGAGGCGCTCCAGCGCTTTCTACTTTGTAGGTTTGTCCAAACGCTATACCTGCCAAGAGGAGTTGCGAGGCGAGAATCATCACTTGTGCACGATGTAGTTTCATAGAGTGGCCCTCACTGGTTTGATGCTCTGAAACAGCAGCGCGACTGCCCGAGTAACCGAAACTCGAGGTCCCTTATTCGCGGGCTCCAGCCGTGTGCTATTTTCAGTCCTGTCTACTTCTATTCTGTGGCATCTGGCCGGGAAAATCCATTACCTTGCGCCGGTTGACGCTTGCACACACTAGCTTTCCCTTCGGAATCCGAGATCCGAGTGCGACCCGTGCATTGAGGCGTAATTATGAGGTGTCAGATCGGTTGCACGGCGGCTGATAACTGACGCCTCTTTCAGAATGACAGCGCTTAATTCTCAGGACGCAAGTGAGAAGGTTCCCACAAAAGCGCTTCGTTCGCCCATGTGGTTCCAGATGACATCCAGGCCCTTCCCTTGGAAAGAATCTTCAATTGTGAACGCCGGCATGGCATGGGTCAGTTGAACGAGGGGCGGGTAATAAACGAACTCGTTTCCACAGATATCGTCACCTTGGCACAGGCTCCGCGTTTCAATCCGCGCGAGATTTCCGGCCACAAGCAGGGCAGCGCCGTGGTGCTCTCCCTGAGCGAAGGTCAACTGAATCGGCGCGGCTTCGACGCGAACCACGTGGCTCAAAAGTTTCCCGGCCATGGAAGCCGCGAAATCTTGAAGCGCCAAGCGCTGTCGGCTGGTGGCGCGCTGGTCAACAATCAGTATTGACTCGGCCGGGTAAGGACTGTGGTAAGGGTCGCCCAACGTAGCATGGGCCTTCACCACAGCCACAACGCCCAAGCCGTTCAGGTTGGTTCCCTTCCAGTCGCCTTCTTTGATCCTCCAAGCCAGGATTGCCTCATTCCCAACCAGCCCAACTTGGCCGTTGGCGAAGCACGGGCCGGTGTAAACATCAGCGCTTCGAGCTTCGATATAATCCCCCGTGATCGCCGCACTGCCGGGGATGGCCGCCACCACCATCAAACCGAACCCTACGATCGCGGAAACAAAAAACTTCCGTATCATGTGCCCTCCTTCGAGCAGAATAGTCAGTTAGCCCCAGCTATTTTGATGTCAAAGGAAGTCGAAAGTTACTCCGTCGACTCTCTCGGTGAGGAAGGCGGGGAATTGGGTCTTCGCCCTCTCCTGAGGGTTGGTGTTCGACCTCTCACTCCCGTGTCGAGCCAAGGGTGTGGGACACGTTCAGGCCCAACGGAAAGGGCTATGATTCAGATCTCTATCTCCCTGTCTAGCCGAAGACGGGGATCACACATGGCTACAGTGGCTGGTAGCAAGCGCGGCCTGGTTTACAGCTCTCCATATTGACTATCTCCCCGTCCGGTCCAAGGCAATTTTGAGTGTGGACACACCAACAGATACCGCTGTCGGAGCGGGGGACCGTCGGGTCAGGTTCAGCTTCGATGAACATCCACTTGGAGCGCAACAACCGGCAACGCTCACGGGAGGTTTCAGGCTGAGGAGTGGGTTCAGGCATTATCAGACCTCTCCTTTCACGGCGCGCAACACGGCTCGCTTCACCGCCACTCGGGTCAGTTGGACTTTGTAGCCATTGTTTGAAAGCGGGGTGGCTTTGCTCACCGCAGCTTTCCCGGCCTCGTCGGCCAATTCATCAACGAAGGTTTTTCCCGCCAAAACCTGCTCGGCCTCCGGGGACGGCCAAGGCACGGGGGCCACATGGCCCAGCACCACGCGCGCCCTCCTCACCGAAGCGCCCTCCATGCTGAGGGCCACCGCGGCGGCAGCCAAGGGCCAATCCAGCGCCTCTTTTTGGCGAACTTCGTACACCGCCATCTTGATTCCGTGGGCAGCCGGGACAATGATTTCAGTGACGATTTCATGCGCTTTGAGCGCGTGCTCGCTTTCTCCTTCGTTTGTCGGGGTAACAAAAAACTTGTCGATTTCAAGCTCCCTCGCGCCTTCGGGACCGTGCAGGCGAACCTTCGCTTCCAAGGTAAAGAGGGCAGGCGCCAAACTTGAAGGGCTCACGAAATAAGCGGGGCCGGAGTTGCCAAAGATGGCGTGATAGCGATTGTCGCCATCCGGCACCAAGGGCTTCCCCTGGTAAGTCGCCAGCAGGCCATAGCCCAACCGGTAGTACCAATCGCGCGGGCGCTGGCAAAGGTCGCCACCCACAGTTCCTACGCTGCGAATCTGCGGGCTGGAAACGCCTTGGGCAGCCTGCACCAAGGCGGGATAATGATGCTGCACGTCGGCATGTTCAATCAACTCGTCCAAGGTGACCAAGGCGCCCAAGTGCAATCCGGATCCCGGTCTGAATTCGATGCGTTTCAGTTCCTCGAGTTTTTGAAGATCGACCACCCGCACCGGGCTGGCAATGCCGTCCTTCATCAAGCTGAGCAGGTCGGTTCCCCCAGCCAGGACGGCAGCTTCGCCCTTCGCTTCCGCCAACAAATGGATCGCCGCTTGTAAGGTTGTGGGGCTTGCATATTCGAAGTTTTGCATCAGGCTATCCCTCCTTTCTCGAGTGCCGCAAGAACCTTTTCCGGAGTGATTGGTAATGTGGGCACGCGCACGCCGAGTGCGTTGGCCACCGCGTTGGAGATGGCGGCGCCCGGCGAGATTACCGGCGGCTCACCCAGGCCGATCGTGCCGCGTTCGTCGTATCCCGGCCCCGTCATCAGGTGCACCACCAATTCGCCAATGTCGCCAATGCCCGCCAGCTTGTAAAATTCCATATTGGGATTGAGCATCCGGCCCGTGATATTGTCCATGATTTTTTGCTCGAAGAGCGCGTAAGAGATGCCCATGATCATCGCGCCGTAGCACTGGCTCTCGGCTGTCTTCATATCGATGACGAGCCCGCAGTCCTGCGCGCACACCATCTTGTTGATCTTCACGATTCCTGTCTCAATGTCCACCGTGACATCCGCCATTTCCACTCCGCCCACTCCGCTGGAGCCCAGCGAGCAAGGGCCGGGATTCTTTCCGGTCACTTGAATCGTCTTTACGCCCAGTTTTGCGCAGGCTTGCTTCCAGGTAAGGCTCTTGGAAGAGTCGTCCTTCGCCTGAATCTTTCCGTCGGCGGCTATGAGCTGGTCGGCGGGAACCCCCAGGCTGGGGGCCACGGCCGCGAAAAGCTGATCGAGTGCGTCTATGCACCCCCGGCGAGTGGAAGCGCTTACGCCGCCCACCGTGGTGCTGCCGCCGGAGGCGCCGTCCACCGGATACTTGCTGTCTCCGATATTCAGCTTAATCGCCTCGAGGGGAAGGCCCAGGGTCTCTGCCGCCACGATGGTGATCACGGTTCGCGTCCCCGTGCCCAGGTCTTGGCTCCCCAGGCTGACCTCGACGGAGCCGTCGGGATGAATGTTCACATTGCAATTGCTATTGTGCCCTCGGCCGCCCCAGGTGTGGAGGCTGATTCCCAGGCCACGCTTGAGGGAACTGGGAGTCTGGTGGCCACGTGGGTGCCAGTTCTTCTCCCATTCAATCAGCTCAGCCGCCTTGCGAAGCTCCTGCCGGTACACTTCCGCGCGCTCGCCCGCCAACCCGGCGTTTTTGGAGAAGAACTCCAGCGGGTCCATGTTCAACTTGGCGGCAAGGTCCTCAAGAGCGCCCATCGTAAGCACTGCCGCCTGGGGGTGATTCGGGGCGCGCCAGGCGCGTGCGGGACCCGTGTTGGTGCCGACCGAGACATGCCGAGTGACTTTGTTGGGTATGTCGGTAAAGACGTAGGGAATGGGAGGCATGGTGGTGCCCGCAGGGCCGCCAGTGCCCCAGGAATCCGATTGCCAGGCCACAATACTCCCATCCTTGTTTGCCGCCACTTTGATCTTGGCGTAGCTGGAGGGTCTCGCTCCGGCCACTTCCAGATCGGTGTCACGCTCGAGCAGCAACTTCACGGGCTTGTTGGCCATCTTCGCCAGCCGGGCGTTCTCAATTCCCCAACGGTCAGCTCCGAACTTGCTACCAAATCCTCCGCCGATATACTGGCAGATGGTCTCAATGTTGTTGTTCTTGATGTCAATCCCCCCCTGCCTCAGGGCTTCACCGACTTCACCGGGTATTCCTGAAACATTTTGGGTGGAGAAATACGTCTTCAAGGTGTCGGGACTCGTCCACTCCGCGACGCTGCCGTGTGTTTCAAGGCAGCAGTGCGTGATCGTCTGGATGCCGTAGTAGCCTTCGGAAATGACCACATCGGGGTCGCTGAAAGCTTTGTCAGGATCACCACTCTTCTCGCTGCCCGCCGCCTTGGCGTGGTCACCCGCCTTACTCAGGTCCTGCTCATTAACCAGGAAGGGAAGCTGTTCGAATTCGATTTTGATCTTATCCAAAGCGTCGCGCGCAATATCTTCGCTTTCCGCCGCCACAGCCACGATTTCATCGCCGACCCACTGTATTTCCTTGCCCACATCCTGAATCTTGCGGACGGCCTTCACGCCCGGCATGCTTTCGGCCGCGGAGGTGTCCAAGGCAGTGATTTTGCAATGGGCATAGGGTGAGCCGAGAATCTTGGCATAGAGCATGCCCGGAAGGTTAACGTCGTAAGTGTACTTTGCCTTGCCGCTCGACTTGGCGGGTCCGTCGACACGGCTGATCCGTTGGCCAATCAGTTTCCTGTCTCCTGCCTCCGGCCAATCGTATTTGCACTTAGGCATTGGCTTTCCCTCCCTTCATCGTTTTGGCGGCCTCCAGCACCGCTTGCCGCACCCCGGCGTACGTTCCACACCGACAGAGATTCCCGCCCAGCCCCTCCTCGACTTCATCCAACGTGGGGTTGGGATGTTTATCCAGAAATGCCTTGCACGCCACCACAAAGCCCGGCGTGCAAAAACCGCATTGCTGTGCGTCGTGATCGACAAAGGCGGTCATGACGGGATGGAGTTGGCCGTCGTGCGATAGCCCTTCGATAGTCACAATTTCGTGTCCCTCCGCCTGTACGGCGAGCAGGTTACACGCATAGGCCGGTTTGCCGTCTAGAATGACCGTGCACGCGCCGCAAACCCCGCGATCGCACACCTTTTTGGCCCCCGTGAGATCCAAATAATCCCGCAGAGCATCAAGCAGCGTGACGCGTGGCTCCAAATTCAGCTTGTGAGGCTTACCGTTAATCTTCAAGGTAATGGCGACTGGCCCTGGCCCGGCAACAGCCTCCGGCCCCGATGGAGAGGATGCCGCTTGCGCCTCCGTAATCAGTAATCCGCTGGATACAGCGACGCTGGCCCCCTTTAGAAAGTCGCGCCGCGAGAGGTTTTCTCTCTCTGCCGCGACCCCTTTCGTCTTCTGCCTTTTCCGTTTCATGCTTTGCTCCTTCGATTACTCAACTTGATGTGTAGGTACGGATCGCCCGGCTTGCGAGCTCGATAGTTCATGAAGCCCAACCATCTCAGCTTTTCGTGGACAATGTGAGATTATAGCACTTTTCTCTATGCGCCGGAGGGAACTTAGTTTCATTGTTCCTTCAGCATGCAGGAGGACGGCTTGCCGTCCCTTGATCGCCGCAGTTTCGGTTAGGGCAGGGCAAGCCCCAGGCTTGCCCAAATTAGGTTCGATTCGTTCAACCATTACCCGCGGCTCCGCCGCGGAAGGTGTGGAAAAATCACGTTGGTAGGGGCGGGTCCGTCAGCCGACGGATGGCCGCCCGCGGCCCGCCGCCCGAAGGCTTTGGGCCGCAAGGCGGGCAACCATTTGCCAGTGGGTGGGATTGCCCCTACGGCGCGTCCGCGCAACGCGCGCGCCACCCGTGGATAACAGCCCTTGCACGCTACGAAAAGCGAGCTAGAATTGCTCGGCAACCTGCTATGCTGGATGAACACGGGCTCGATGGCTTCAGGTCCGCCGGCGGCGAGTTAGAAGTCCCAGAACGTTTTTGATGTTTTCGTTCCTCGCGAAGGGAGATTGAGTGGCGACCTCGACGGAGTTACCCCAAACCCGCTTTGAATTCCTGAAGAGAATTGGAGGCCGCCTCCTTCCGAGTCTGCGCTATTTGTTCGCGACCGAGGTGCACGTTTATGCTTTCTCGATAGCCGCCAATGTCTATCTCTCTTTCTTTCCGTTCACACTCCTCTTGCTCACGGTTTGTCGCCGCTGGCTACGCTGGGAAAGCGGCTACACTGAAATCCTGAAACTCTTGCGGATTTACTTGCCGGCAGGGGCGGATTCCATCATTCGGAATCTATCCCAACTCGCCCAAGGGCGTCCCAGGCTGCAACTTATTTCCGTGATCGTGCTCTTTTTCACCAGTTCGGGCGTGTTCCTGCCCTTGGAAGTGGCGCTGAACCGGGTGTGGAATATCCCCCGCAACCGCACTTTCCTGAAGAACCAGGCGATGTCCTTTTTTTTGGCCGTGACGGCGGGTCTTATGGCGTTTCTTTCGATCCTCCTCGCCACGGCCGCGCAATGGGTGCTCACTGTGACTCTCGGATGGGTTCTGGCACCGGGGTTAGTCAGGGCGATCTCTCGGGTCTTGATGGAAACGCTCTCGGTCCCCCTTGCTGTTACGACCTGTTTCGTGATTTATTTTTTCTTGCCGAACGACCGGGTCCCGGTTAGCCAGGTTCTACCTGCGGCGATGACCGGCGGCATCTTGACAGAACTGGGTAAACTCGTTTACATGCTGTCGTTGCCGCTCTTTCGCTTCCGGGAGGTCTATGGACCTTTCTTTATTTCCGCCACCCTGTTGTTCTGGGCCTACGGAGCAGCTTTGATTCTGCTCTTTGGGGCTCATCTCTCTGCGTATGGTTTTTTTCAACATCCTGCCAAGGCGGTCGCGCATGGATACAAGAGCGAAGATCCTGGAAATCCCCCGCCTTCTCCGTGACACTCTGGAGAAGGGCATCCACGAATACGACACGCTCATCCGCCGCGTGCGATGGGGAGAGGCCCCCATTTACCTTTGCGGCTGCGGCGCATCATTGCCGCTGGGCATGGCGGGAGCTTATTTGTTCGAGTGGCTGGCCGGGTGGCCGGCCCTGGCGCGCTCGGCAAAGGTCTTTGAGGCGTACACGGTATCCACCCTGCGTCCCCGCGCGGTCTTGTTAGTGATTTCGGCCTCGGGTGAGGACCCCGAGGCGCTCGAGGTCGCCCGCCTCGCGCGCTCCCGAGGCGGCGTACCTTTGGCGGTGACGCGCCATGCTGACAGCCCCCTGGCCAGGGCGTGCGAGGGCGTGTTCCTCACGCGGGATGAAGGCGCTGAGGACTCTGCCGCGGCTGCGGTTTGCCAACTCGCTACGCTTTCCAGCATTGCCGTGAAAACGGCGCGCCTCCTCAAGCACTCCCGCGCAGGGCTTGAGCCGCTGGAAGACGAACTGACGCGATTGCCCGGACAAATGGAGTGGTGCTTCACCCAACTCTGGGACGCGCTTCGTTCGTTGGCGCAGCAACTCCGCGCCCTGGACTGGCTCTGGCTCGTGGGAGGTGGTCTCTATCATCCCATAGTGGTTCGCGGGGCTTGGCGTTTAAGCGCATTTGGGCTAATTCATACGCAGGGAGTCGAAGTCTCACAATTCTGTTCCGGCCCCCTCTCTCATTTACGGCGCGATGAGGTCGCGATGCTGGTTTCCGGGTCGCGTCTTAGAGTCAAGAAGCCAGTCCATCAGGCGGCAGTCCAAATCAAGGTCAAAGGGGCGAGACTGATATCGCTTACCGACACCAACGATCGCGAGCTGGTGGATCGTTCCGAGATCGCCATTTTAGTGCCCCCTCTTAGCGAGGTGGGAGGCTCGATGCTGGCTGTGGCGCTTCTAGAGCTGCTGGCAACGGCGTGCGCGAAGCAGGTTGATTCCGCGCCGTGAGATAATATCCTCTACTGACTTTGAAAAGTCGGAGACAATATTAACTGCGCGGGATTGACACTTGTGCTCAATTCTGATTTAATAACTCTATGGAACTCGGAAAAAGACTAAGAGCGTTGCGCGAAGCGAAGGGCTTATCGCAAGGGGACATTGAAAGACGGTCGGGTCTCTTGCGTTCCTACATATCTCGTGTGGAAGGCGGTTATACCGCCCCCTCCCTGTCGACGCTGGAGAAGTTTGCGAAGGCACTGGAGATCGAGCCCTATCAGCTCTTGTTTCATGAGGAAGGCAAACCCAGTGCCCCCAAGGTTCCTGAGCAAGTGGGCTCGGGGAAACCTGTGAAGCGGTTGGTGAAGATGTTCGAGGGGATGTCGAGCGCCAATCGCAAGTTGCTTCTGAGCATGGCCGCTAAGCTCAGCCGGCACTAGTCCTGGGCGATTTCGCGCAAAGTAATTATCGAGTCTCTGCCAGCAGGGAAACGAGCGCGGTAGTGTATTTCCTACTGCCTAACCCCTCGCTTCTTCACTGCTTCCCAATTTTTCGCTTCCCCCTGCCAATGTATTCAAGTCCTTTTGAGTAGCAGGCAGGCACAAGCATTTCCTCACCTTCTGCCTTTTGCTCATTGGTTGTCACTCGTCACTGTTCTTAGTGGATGTGCTTGACCTTCTTTTGCAGGTAATCCATCAGAAGGTACTGGCCGAGGGTATAGGGGGTGGTGAAGTATGCTTTGCCGCGGCAGATTTCCGTGACTTTCTGGACGAAGTTGATCAGGCTATAGTCTGAAGCCAGCATGAAAGTGTTGATGAGAATTCCGTTGCGGCGGCAGCGGGCGACTTCCAACAGGGTTTCCGAGACGACAAGCGGATCCAGGCCCATGGAGTTCTTATAAATCCGGCCATCTTCCAGCGTGAGCGCGGAGGGCTTGCCATCGGTGATCATAACGATCTGGCGCATGTCTTTCCTTTGGCGGGAAAGAATCCTTTGCGCCAACCGCAATCCTTCGCGGGTATTTGTGTAATACGGTCCCACGCGGATTCGGGCCAGGTCGGAAAGCGGCACTTCCTCGGCCGAGTCATGAAACAGTACCAAGTGCAAGGTATCGCCCGGATACTGGGTTCGAATCAGGTGGGTAAGCGCAAGCGCCACCTTCTTGGCCGGAGTGAAGCGGTCCTCGCCGTAGAGGATCATGCTGTGGCTGCAATCGAGCATGAGGACGGTGGCGCAGGAACTCTGATACTCGCATTGGCGAACCTGGAGGTCCTGATAATTCAGTTCGAGGGGGAATCTGAGGCCGTTTCGCTGGATGGCGGAAAGAAGCGTGGCATTGACATCCAGATTCAATGTATCCCCGAACTCGTAGCGCCGGCTGGAACCGTCCGATTCCACCCCGGTGGCCAGTTCGCGCGTGTCGTGCCGGCCAAAGCTCGATTTGCCCAGCGAGCCCAAGAGATCCTTCAAGGTCTTGAATCCGAGGAAATCTAGAGCTTTGTCCGTGACTTCGAACTTGGCCTTACCTTCGCCCTCTATCACCTGGCCCTGGCCTTGCTGCGTGGATTCGCTTTGTCCGGGATTGGGCCGCTCGATGGTGATGTAGCCTTCTTCCGCGAGCTGTTGCAACAACTGGTTGATGCGCTCGGCCAGCTCGGATTTCTGGTAATCCTCCCAGTTTTCGAGCATTTGCCGCAGCAGGTCGTCGGAGATTTTCCCTTGTTGCTGAAGAGCTTCCAGCAGGGCCTGGTGCAGTTGTTCCATGGTGCGCGAAGGGTCCATTTCACAGAAGTTGGAATACTGGCTGTAGAATCCGCTGTCGAGGAGGAAATCCTGCAGGAGTTGGAGGAGGTCCTCAGCGCTCAGGTCGTCGAAGGGATTGGGAACGTACTTGCCATATTTAACAAACTTCATAGCAGCCAACCTAATTCTCAGTTGGCAGTCGTCAGTGGCCAGTTGTCAGTTGAGAAATCCGGCATGCTCTGTCCGTTCATATTTCCCGAACTCCAGAATTTCGACGCAACTGACAACTGAGAACTGATAACTGCCCTAATTCAACGACCGCCGGCGATGCGACGTCGGGCTGGGTTCCTCGCTTGGGCTCTCGGCATGCTGCTTTTCTGCGAAGTAACCCAGTTCCTCGTTTCGGCTGATTCGCTTGAGCGCCGCCAGCCCTTCGAGAATGAACTCCCCGCCCGAGGCCAGTAGGCCCGGGTCATCTTTTGCTTTGATGCCGAGATGCTCGGTCTGTTGCAGCAAACCCTGGATCTTCTTGAACTGCCCGTAGAGTTCTTCGCCGGAAGCATTCGGGGAGTACTTCAAGGTTCCTCCCAGTTCGAACCATTGAACGATGGAATGGAGCGGAACTCCGTCGAAATACTTTTTGAAAACTCGAGCGATAGCCTGGCGGATGATGTCGCGCACCACACTGTCCGCCCCGCGCATTTCTCCCTCATATTCCAATTCCACCTTACCGGTCAGCGAGGGCATGGCCGTGTAGATATCCGAGGGGCGAGGGACGGTCTTATCTTCGTGGTTTTTCACGGCGCGATACTCCGCGCTGCTGATCACGTTCTCGAGGCAGGTTATGGGCACGCGCTGGCTTACGCCGCTGCGTTTGTCAACCCTTTTTTCCTGGCGCGCCACGAAGGCAACGCTCTCTACCACCTCCCTTAAGAACTCAGGGATCACCAGCCTGGCGCGCCCGGGGCGATTGGTCCAGGCCTCCTGGGCAGTGATAGCCATGGCGTGCTCGAGGGAATCGGGATAATGGGTGCGGATTTCCGATCCGATGCGGTCCTTCAAAGGGGTGATAATCTTGCCGCGCGCTGTGTAATCTTCCGGATTGGCGGTAAAGACAAGCGCTACGTCCAGAGGAAGACGCACGGGATATCCCTTAATCTGCACGTCACCCTCCTGCATGATATTGAACAGGCCAACCTGAATCTTGCCCGCCAAGTCGGGCAGTTCGTTGATGGCAAAGATGCCGCGGTTAGCGCGCGGCAGCAGGCCGTAATGAATGGTCAGTTCACTCGATAAAGCGTGCCCGCCCCTGGCGGCCTTGATGGGATCAAGATCGCCAATGATGTCGGCCATCGTCACATCCGGGGTAGCCAACTTCTCAACGTAACGATCCTCGGCGCCCAGGTAGTCAATAGGTGTCTCGTCGGCCATCTCCGCCAGGCGCTCGTGGCAGGCCCGGCAGAGAGGTTTCAGGGGGTCGTCATTGATCTCGCAACCGGCGATGAAGGGGATGGAATCGTCGAGCAGCGTCACCAGTGAGCGCAGAATGCGGCTTTTGGCTTGGCCACGCAGACCTAGTAGAATGAAGTTGTGCCGGGAGAGAATGGCATTGGCAATCTGAGGAATCACGGAATCGTCGAAGCCGATGATCCCCGGGAACAGCGGCTCCCCACAGGCCAACTTGCGCAGCAGGTTGGCGCGCATCTCATCCCTTACGCTTACACTCTTGTAGAAAGACTTCTTCAGCTCGCCTAGCGTTTTTGCCCTTTGCATATGCCCTTAGCCCCTGAGGTAATTATAAGCCCATCCCGGCATTAACTCAACGAAGAGTCGAAGAAGATTCGGAGGGGGGGTTGGCTGCAACGCCCTGGCATCTTAGGATGACGGCGTGAATTCAGCAATTGCCGTGCCCGCGAAGGTGAGCGTGATCAACTACCTGCCCTGACAGGGCACTACCGAATCGGCTCGAACGCGGAGCCATTCCAGGCACACGCCTTGGTGACTTTTGCAGATTCAATGGGTTTGTCTTGCCCCGCCGCGAAGAATTCCACGGTGGCTTTCCACACAGGTATGTAAATCTTCCCGCGCGGTTCAAACTCTACTTCCGCTTTGGTCACCGTGCCGGGAGCGCCGGCATTTTTCTCGAGCGGCTGGAGTTTTTGTACTTGAGGAGGGAAGAAGCCCAGGTTCCGCGATTCGAGGGGAGCCTTCCATAGTAAAGAGAATTTCCCAGCCTCGAGGCGGCGAATCACGAGGTTCACACCAAGAGTCGCCGGGCCTTCCCGGAACGGCTCTTGAGTGATGAGGCACTCGACCCCGTCCCCAAGCAGGTCGCGTACTTCCCCAGTCAAAATTCCGGGCTTCAGTTCGAAGAAGGGAAAATCAAGCCACGGCCCGCGTACGAATTTGCCTCCCACAGGCAAAAAAGCTGCCAGCTGCGAGTCCGGCAGGCCAAACGACGCCACGAAGCAAACCAGCGCTGTGCCGGAATCCCCTTGCTTAACCAGCCAACGCGCCACCGCGGCGCTGGCGGCTGTGGAGCCGTTTGGGAGTTCGATGCCAAGCTGGTCTAAGACTTCTGCGTCGCTGGGAAAGCGGTCGATGGGAATAATCTCCGCCTTGCTGGAATCCACCCAGCCTTCCACTGGCTTGAGTTCTGCGAGGTCTGTGACGCGGACCATGGCAAGTTCCTGGCCATTTTTTGACTCGGTTTTCAGCACTGGTACCAGCTCTCCGCGCCCCAAACTCAGCGAAGTTGTCCTTCGGCCCACCGCCTTTCGCACCAGCTCGAGCGGCCCATCATGGACGTAGCACCACGCGATAGGCTGGCGATGTGTGCTTTCCTTGGCAGGCAAGATCGCGACAGCAAAGGTACCGGTGATGATGAGGAAGCCAGGAGCTGCGAGCAAGAATCGCATGTTGTCCATTATTGTTCACCTCGGGCGTCGGTTTGACAAACAAAATCATGCTAGACTGGGCAGGGCATGGTAGGGGCGGCCCTTGTGGCCCCCCCGGGCAACGAGAAGAGCTGCCCCCAGGACGCCTGCGGGGCTTGGGTCTTTCATGGTTAAATACGACTTGCATTGCCGACTGTCAGGCCCGGATCCTGAGCGCTCCGGATGGGCTTGGGCTTGCATTTTGGCAGCAACCCTTTCGGCTTTGCTGTCCTCCGCGGCCGGCGCACGCTTAGTGAAGGACCAGACTGGCCGCATGGTCAATGTCCCGGAGAATCCTCACCGCCTGGTCTCCCTTGCTCCCAACATTACCGAGATCGTCTATGCTCTGGGTCTCGGCGATGAACTGGTGGGAGACACGGATTACTGTGACTTTCCACCGGAGGCTGAGAAGAAGCCCCACGTCGGCGCCATGGTGAATCCCAGTTTGGAAAGGATCGTCGCGCTGAAGCCCGACTTGGCGCTGGGCACGCCCGAGGCCAATCGGCGCGAGACAGCCGACCAGCTTGAACGATTGGGCATTCCCGTTTATGGAGTTACGGCAAACACCCTGGAGGGGACTCTCGGCTCGATCGAGAATCTGGGGAAAATCCTCGGATGTGCGGCGGAGGCGCGTAGTCTTGTGGCGCAGATGCAAGCCAGGATCGATCGCGTCGAAAAACGAGTTGAGGGCCAGCCAAAGCCCACGGTGCTATTTGTGGTTTGGTATCGCCCGCTGATTACGGTCGGCCCCCATTCGTTTATTGCCGACGTCATCCGCGCCGCAGGCGGGGTCCCTACGGGGGATAACCTGAAGGGTGAATGGCCACGATTGACCCTGGAGGAGTTGCAGCCACAGAATCCCGATGTCATTCTTTTTCCCAAAACCGAGTCCTTTTCTCCTAGTACGGAGGAGTTGCAAAGGCTCCCCGGTTGGAAGGACCTTCGAGCCGTGAAGGATGGCCGTATGTTTTTCGTTTCCGAGACCGTCATGCGATCTGGGCCACGCCTTGTGGATGCCCTGGAAGAGTTGGCGGGCATCCTGCACCCTGTGCGGTAATGATACGAGTGAAGAGGCGTGGGATCTTGAATTTGGAATCTGGAATCCTTGAATGACCCTTCCTGCGACACCCCGGAATGTGATTGTGGTTGCCGCGCTAATGTCCTTGCTCCTTGGCTTGGTGGTGTTGGCCTCCTTGACATTGGGCGCCGTCCATTTGCCCTTGTCGGCAGTCTGGACGGCCCTGGCCTCGCCGGGACGCAACTCTGAAGCGGCAGTCATCGTCCGCCAGATCCGTCTCCCGCGGATTCTTTTGGCCATTCTCGTAGGTGCAGCGCTTTCAGTTGCAGGCACGGGCCTCCAGGCCCTGCTGCGCAACCCACTGGCCGATCCTTACGTGCTGGGAATCTCCAGCGGCGCCGCGGTGGGAGCAATCTTCGCTCTCTGGATGGGTGGGCGCCTTGCGGCTGCCTCACCTCTGGCAGCTTTTGCCGGGGCGATGATCACCATGGTTTGGGTTTACTTGCTGGGGAGGAGCGGCGGGCGCCTGGCAAGTTACACGCTGATCCTGGCCGGCGTTATTACCGCCTCATTCTTATCCGCCATAATTCTGTTCATGCTCACGCTGCTTTCCACGCGCGACGTGCGCGGCATTGCGTTTTGGCTGATGGGTGACCTCAGCGTGACCCCTTTGGCTGAACTGCGCATTCTGGCTCCCGCCATCATCCTGGCAATTGCGGGCCTGTATGTGCTGGCCAAGGATCTGAACGTCCTGCTCTTGGGTACGGAGGAGGCGGCCCATTTGGGAGTCAACGTGGTCCGCGTTGAGGTGGGTGTTTACATCCTCGCCTCGTTTCTGACCGGGATAGCAGTCTCCACTAGCGGCGCCATCGGTTACCTTGGCCTGCTGGTGCCTCACCTGGGCAGGATGCTGGTGGGCAACGATCACCGCATGCTGCTCCCCACCGCCGCCCTTGGAGGCGCCATCCTCTTGGTGGTGTCGGACACGCTCGCGCGAACCGTGCTTGCCCCGTCGGAACTTCCGGTCGGCGCCGTCACCGCCGTAGCCGGCGCGCCGGTGTTCATCTATCTGCTGCGAAAGACAGCGGGATAAAACTACAAATTTTAAATTATAGATTATAAACTACGAATCATGCAACTTACAATTGGTTACTTATGTAAGGTTAATTCAAGATGTCACACTAAATGATAAAAGACGAACGGGGTGAAGAAGCAATATACCTGTGAGCATTACGCTACTGATGAAGCGTTTTAAATTTCAAATTTGGAATTTCTAATCTCCCTTTGAGAGAAAGCTGACGACGGGCAACTGACCACTGACTACCGACCACTGATAACTGAAATGCCAGAACCCCAGCATCATTTGAGAGTCGATGGAGTTTCATTCCGTTACCCGCACTTCGAGCTGGTCTCCATAAGCTTCGAAGCGCATTCGGGGGAAGTTATCGGCATCATTGGCCCAAACGGTTCCGGCAAGTCGACGCTGCTGGAAATCGTCAGCGGGCACCTGGGGCCGCAGGCGGGCAAGGTGACGCTGGACGGTGCGGACCTTCACCGGCTCCCACCCCGGCCTCTGGCGCGGCGCGTGGGCTTGGCCCGTCAAGAGGCCATCTTATTGTTTTCATTTGAGGTGCGTGAATTCATCCGCCAAGGACGCCACCCGCACCTGGGGCACAGCCTCTTCGAGTCTCCCGAAGACGAGCGCTGGGTTGATTGGGCAATGGAGAAGACTCGCCTCACGGAGTTTGCAGGACGCCGCGTGCTGGAGATGAGCAGCGGGGAATTCCAGCGGGCAGTTCTGGCCAGAACCCTCGCTCAGAGGCCACATCTCGTGCTCCTGGACGAGCCCACGGCCAACCTCGACATCGGCTACCAGATCGAGATGTTCCGGCTGGTGCGCCACCTCGCCCGCTCGGAACGCTTCATCGCCGTCGTCGTCACCCACGAATTGAACCTTGCCTCGGAGTTGGCCGATGAGCTGATCCTGATGGAACGCGGCCGTTGCCTGGCCAAGGGAACGGCAGAGCAAGTTCTCCAGCCGGACTTGCTCAGCCGCGTCTTTCGCACTCCCATCCTTGTCGACCGCAACCCTTCGAGCGGCCGTCCGCGTGTCACCTGGGTGGCCGGGCCAGCCGCTTTGTAGTGCCTGTGTGAAACCATCGCATGATGAGATAAGCGAGCAATGTTGGGACCCCCTCACCCGGCTCCGTCAGCTGACGAACTGAAGAAAACACCGGCTGCGGGCCACCCTCCCCGATTTCTGGGGTCCGATGGGCCCCATCGGGGTCCAGAAATCGGACTCCCCCAAGCGGGAGAGGGTTGAGTCATCACACAGACTCTTGGTCGCAGCGACATAATCGTCAAGGCCGGAAAGGCTCGCATCCGATTGCGCCGGCGCGCTGGCCAAAGGAACAAACAGCAACGATGCGAGGATTACCCCGAAGCAAACGCGCAAAAACACAAGCCTTCTCATCCTGTCACCTCATGGCAGGGAGATGGGACTTCCGACTTCGCTATCAATTAGAACAGTGTTGTAGCATTTCCATTATGGCATTTCTGGCCGGCTAATGTACAACTCATGGGCCAGCGTCATCTGCATTTTCTCGATTCTACTTGACATCCCGACTCTGTTTGTAAAATATATGGCTATGTCATATAACGAGTCGAGGATTCTCGATCGGGAACTGAAGAAGGGCAGTGCGGAGTTGTTGACTCTCTCCCTGGTGGAGGCCCGGCCCCGGCACGGCTACGAAATCAGCAAGCAGATCGAGCAGCGCTCGGGCGGAGCGGTGCGCTTCCACGTGGCGTCGCTTTACCCACTGCTCTATCGACTGGAAAAGCGCGGCTGGATTCAGGGCCACTGGGTGGAAAAAGCCGGGCAGAGGCGCCGGCGCTATTACCGCCTGACCCCGGAAGGGCGGAAGGTGCTGGCATCGCAGCGCAAGGGCTGGCAGGTCTTCGCCGCGGCGATTAATCGTATTGCGCGGGTCAGCACTGCCGCAGTATAGCTTAGCGGCGGCTGAGGGCAGCCACGTGGCGAGGTAAACTCGGCGCTACCACGTCGAGCTGGAACGCGACGGGGGCGAACATGCCTGAGTGGAAGGAAGAAATCACCCGCCAACTCGCGGGATTGAATCTCGATCCCGCGCGCGAGGCGGAAATCGTCGAGGAGGTGGCGCAGCACCTCGACGACCGCTACCACGAGTTGCTGGCGGGGGGAGCGTCGGAACAACCAGCCCGTCAGGCAGCCCTGGAAGGGATCAGTGACGAGAAGCTTTTGGCCAAAGGACTCGAGAGGGTTGAGCGGCAAGCAAGGCGAGAGCCCTTAGCGGTGGGCGGAGGAGGGACGATGGGCATTCTCCGTGGGATTAGGCAGGACGTCCGTTATGGCTTGCGCGTGTTGGCCAGGAATCCCGGCCTCACGACGATGGCCGCACTTACACTGGCGCTGGGAATCGGCCTGAATACCGCGATTTTCAGCATGGTCAATGCCCTGGTGCTCCGTCCGCTTCCCGTCAGGCATCCCGAGCAGATTTACACTTTCTCCGCCCGAGGGAAATCGGGTGGCAACACGTTTTCTTATCAAGATCTCGAGGACATCCGGAAACAAACCCCGGAGCTATTCTCCGCTGTTGCCGGAATACAAATCCTCACCGCCACGGGCTTGAACATTGGCGGCAAGAGCGAACGGATCTGGACCGATTTTGTGACGGGCAACTTTCTTGAGATCACGGGAATTCGCCCGGCTTTGGGCCGCTTCATTCTCCCCTCGGAGGGGAACCTGGCCGGCGCTGACCCCGTGCTCGTCCTGAGTTACCCGTTCTGGAAGGAGCATCTAGGCGCCGACCCGAAGATCGTCGGCAAACAGGCATCCGTGAATGGCCGGCCGGTAACCATTGTGGGAGTCGCTCCGGAGGGTTTCCATCCCATATCATCGCTCATTGATACCGAGGGCTACATGCCGCTGGGGATGGCGGTGGTGGATAACCAAACTAAAAACGGTTTCTTGAATGACCGCCAGGACAAGCGACTGGTATTGATCGCCCGGGTCAAAGCGGGAGTTACGCAAGACAAGATTCGATCTGTCCTGGATGTGGTTGCCAAGCGCCTCGCCGCCGAGTATCCGAAGGCCGATGACTGGCAAGCGCTGAATGCCTTTCCACTTCCGGCGACAGGACCAACTGGCGAACCTCCGAGTGGATTGGGAGCGGTGGGAGCACTCTTCCTGACCTTGGCAGCAATGGTTTTGATGCTGGCCTGCGTCAACGTCGCCAACATCCTTCTGGCGCGAGCCAGCGTCCGCCGCGGCGAAATTGCCATTCGCGCCGCGTGTGGAGCCAAACGTGGGCGGTTGATGCGGCAATTGCTCACCGAGAGTTTGCTGCTGGCCTTACTCGGCGGTTTGGGTGGGTTGGTGGTGGGGCTGGCGGGAAATCGCGTCCTGAGCTCGCTCCCTCTCCACATGGATGTCCCAATCATTCTGGATTTTCACTTTGACTGGCGCGTATTCATGTACGCACTGGGGCTGGTGCTCCTCGCAGGTGTAATCGCCGGCATTGCCCCCGCCTGGCGCGCCACGGCAGGCGACTTGAACGAGGTTCTGCACGGCAGCGGACGCACCACGACAGCCGGAGGACATGGATTCCGCAAAACTCTGGTCGTAGCTCAGGTGGGGGGCTCACTCATGCTGCTGATCGTTGCCGGATTGTTCGTTCGGAGCCTCCTGAACGTCCAAAGGTCCGATCTGGGTTTTGATCCCGAACATGTCCTGAATATCGCCCTGAATCCTGGTCTCGCGGGTTACAGTGAAACCCAGGCGTACGAGTTCGTGGACAGGCTGCTGGAGCAGGTTCGCGCGCTGCCCGGCGTCCAATCGGCGAGTCTTGCGGCAACGGTGCCTCTGGGCGGGAACAACATGGGGGCCGGTATCGCGGTGGAAGGCCAGGTCACGCCCTCCGGGCAGCAAACTCCTTCGGCAGGCTACAACCTGGTCTCTCCCGGTTATTTCGAAACTCTCGGCATCCGCCTGCTCCACGGGCGCGGCATTAGCGAAACGGACAGACAAAATTCCAACCGCGTAGGGGTGATTAATCAAATCATGGCGGAGCGTTTCTGGCCTGGTGAGGACCCGATCGGAAAGCACTTCAGCCTGGAGGATGACCTCGCTCATCCCCTGGAAGTGGTGGGCGTGGTGCGCAACGGGCGGACAGCGGACCTGACCTCGCCGGAAGGTCCGTTCTTCTACATGGCCTTTGCGCAGAAACGCATGCTGCCTGTCATACTCCAAGTGCGTACTTACGGAGAACCAGAATCCATGGCCCAGGGAATCAGCGGGCTTATCCGATCTCTCGCTCCGGCTTTGCCGCTGGCCAAGGCCGAGACCATGACCGATGCGCTTGACACCCCCAACGGGCTATGGCTCTTTCGGCTGGGGGCGGGATTGGCTGCCGCCATGGGGATCCTTGGGCTGATGCTCGCCGTCATCGGCGTGTATGGTGTGGTCTCCTACATGGCCGCGCAACGGACTCACGAGATTGGAATTCGCCTGGCCCTGGGAGCGCGACGGGGAGAAATCCTGCGCATGATCGTCCTTCAAGGGGCACTGATGGTCGTGCCCGGAACGCTGATTGGCGTGCTTGCCGCATTCGCCCTGGCGCGGCTCGCGCGGAGCGTGTTGGTGGGGGTGAGCCCCGCCGACCCATTCACCTTTGCCGGCGTCTCGGCCCTGCTCACGACGGTCGCGCTCGCCGCGTCCTTAATCCCTGCTCGCCGGGCGACTAAGGTCGACCCAATGGTGGCGCTGCGGCATGAATGAACAGGAGTAGCGCCGCCATGCGCCTGCTTGATTTGCAGCTTCACACTTCTACAATATGGCCCCTTTCGCAGTCAGAATTCTCACTTTTTGAATGCCCATCGCCGCCCTGCATAACTGGCTTTTCACTTGGCGGCGGAGGTTGATGCCGGGCAATAAATCGCGGTGCTCGACGCTACCTGGAAGTGCCTGACTTGCGGGCGGAAATGCGCCCGGCCAAATTATATCGGGTGAATTCTTCACGAGTTCAGACGGACCGCCGCACATGAGATGTGGAAGGCGGGATCGACGATCCAGGAATGCATGGAAGTGACAGGCCATGAAACGGAAGCCATGTTCAAGAGGTATGCTGATCTCTTCTCGGACGAGGAAAAGCGCAACCTTCAACGGGAAGTACAACGGCGCCGGCATGAGTGGCGACAAGCCGAAGCACAACAGGGGCGGCCTTCCCAAGCGGCGAGCGGCGGGATAGCGAGCCAGGAGGCTGCGTCAGAGCGGTTGGAATGAGAGAACACGGACAAAACCCGGACAGTCGCACCAAAATGCAGCAACCCGCGTTTTGGCATTTTCGCGGTAACTCGTTGGAGTCATTACCGGAAGGTTGGTTGCGGGGGCTGGATTTGAACCAGCGACCTTTGGGTTATGAGCCTGAAGAGAACAGGCTATCTCATTGATTTTTCGGCACGAGTGGCACCCTATGGACGTTTCAGGAAGCGTTGGTTAGCCTTATTGGGGGTCTAGAGGGGGTTTGTTTGGAGGAGCGCTCGTCACGGATGTTTCTCCTTCGGATTCGTTAAGAGTCATGAGGCGTGATGGCCGGTTTTTGGACCCCGTTTCGGGACAACGATTTGCCCGGCGCACCACTCAAAGCTTGCTTTCCGAGTGTGACGACCTCGGAGTTGAGCGACTTCGCTCTGCTCTACGGCGTTACTCGCGATCAAACCCAGCGAGTGCTATGCCAACACAAACTTCCTCGAAGGGGACTTCTGGACCGGTTCGCGGGATTCTGGCCGGGTGTCAATCCCAGTGCGGCATAATCGGAGTATAGTTTCGGTTGCGCCGTCACGCGACTACGACGCCGATATCGAATCGGGGGATTAAATTTCGTGGGACCGAAACGCGGGACAGAAACCCTGCAGAACGAGCCAGTACGTTGTATACTTCTACCGCCTGGAATTTGAAAACGGGAATCCTGGATGACATGTGGGTGAACGGACGCCATGCGCCTGTGTCTGATTAACCCCTCCAATCCGCTAGTCAGCATCGTCAGAATCAAGGAGAGCCGCTGGAATCGTTTCCGCGTGTGGAAGCCGCTCAGCCTCATGGTTCTCGCGGGGCTGACCCCACCGGAGTGGGAAATTACCATCGTGGACGAGAACCTCGGCGTGCCCGACTATCCGGCCATGCCGCGGCCGGACTTGGTGGGCATTACCGCCTTCACCTCGCAGGCGAACCGTGCCTATGATGTGGCCGCTCACTTCCGGCGCTTGGGCGTGCCCGTCGTCATGGGTGGCATTCATGCAACCATGTGCCAGGACGAGGCCATGGAGCGTGTGGACTCGGTCGTCACCAGGGAGGCCGAACGCGTCTGGCCGCAAGTCCTGGAGGACAGTCGGCACGGGTGCTTGAAGCGCCATTATGATGGAGGGTTTGCCGAGATAGACAGGATTCCGCCCGCCCGGCACGATCTGCTGACCGGGGGTTATGCCATGGGAGCCATTCAGACCACGCGCGGCTGTCCCATGAACTGCACCTTCTGCAGCGTGACGGCGTTCAACGGGGCCCACTACCGGCTGCGGCCCATCCCGGATGTGGTGCGGGAATTCCAGTTGATCCGTGAGAGACGCGTTCTGGTGGTGGACGACAACCTCATCGGCACACGCCCAGAGCACATTGCCCGCGCCAAGGACCTCTTCCGCGCCATGGCACAGGCGAACCTGCGCAAGGAGTGGGTTGCCCAAGCTACCGTCAACTTCGGCGATGACGAAGAACTCCTGGCGTTGGCTGCGAAGGCCGGCTGCAGAGGTGTTTTCATCGGCTTTGAATCCCCCACGCCAGAGGGGCTGCTCGAGCTCGGCAAGAAATTCAACCTTCTGAAGGGCCGGGACTTCCGCGCCTCCTTGCGGCGAATCCAGCGGCACCACATTCTGGTGGTGGGTTCCTTTATCATCGGTCTGGACAATGACAAGCCAGGCATCGGCAAGCGCATAGTCGCTGCCGCCACCCAGTACGGCGTGGATAATCTCAACGCGATGTTTCTGACTCCCTTGCCCGGCACGCGCCTGTGGAACCAGATGAAATCCGAAGGCCGCATTGCCCTCGATACGTTCCCGGAGGACTGGAAATACTACACGCTGACCTTCCCGGTGGCGCGGTGTAAGCATTTCTCTCTGGACAGCATCGTTGAAGAAATGATCTCCTGCGACCAGGGGTTCTATTCCATGCCCCGCATTCTGCGCAGAGTGTGGAGCAACTTGTGGGGACGCCGCGCGCCGCTGATCGCCTTGCTGGGCAATCTCTCATACAGAAGCAATCTCCGGCTGAATTGCCGGGCCTACGCGGAGTTTAAGTTTCAACAGAGTTATAGGTTTACAGGCCGGCTTGGCCTGGCAGACTCCTTTGAGCAAAGCGTGCCAGGGGTTGGGAGGCAGGAGTATTGAATGCTTGCATGCTTGACGGATCGGAATTATTGCGGAGCACAGGTTTGCCAGTTCTCCGACAAGGGCGTGCTGCGTCCCCGTTATTGTCGCATGGTATGAGTTCGCACGGAAGGATTTGAGCAGCAATGTGAGGCAGGACTTGAGTTCCTGGCGCGCCTGCTTGCTTAAACCCCGCATAGCAGCAAGCCGGGGGCAGGATTTGGCCTTGAATTGACAGGGCGCGACCGCCATTTACCAAGCCATTGTGCTGCGCAAGAGCTTCGTAAGCGCTCAGGCTGCATTCGTTTCGCGCGGCGACTTATTTCAATGAGACAGGGTGCTAAGTGAGGCCCCCTCGTTGCCTTGTGAGCCAAGGGATGGTCCGAACGTCACCGTGGGCGGTTGGGCGGCGAGTTCCTGAGATTGGGCTTCCAACGCGGCTGCGACATCTTGCGCGAATTTTATGAAGTGGTGCCCTGAAAACAGGATCGTCATTCCCATGACCAACTTCGCTGGATTCCGCGACCAGCGCGTAAGGATTTGCCACAGGAACTTCCAGTACGCTCTCCGATAGGAGGAGAGAATGCCTTGACGGAAGATTGACCGAACCCAAACGCCAAGTATGAGCAAGAACGGATAGGGCGTTGCTTTCTGTTGCTCGCGTGTTTCCCACGCCAGAAGCGAACGATAAGCCCGATTGTAAAATGCAGAGGGGGAATAAAGGGAGAGAAGAGTTTCGCGCAAACCTTGCAACAGAATGGGGAGCGGGAGGAGCGTCCGAAAATTAGGCGAGTTGAAATTGTTGAACGCGGCGTCTTCGTCCAGCAGTCGGCCCTGTTTCAACATTCGGTCATAGAGCGGAGTCGTGGCCGCCGCTTGCAGGAACCCGGCCATCGCCCAGGGGATAGCGGCGCGCTCAATGAAGTCTCTTTGCCGTTCGAAGATATCCTCTGTGTCCGAGTCGAAACCGATGATAAAGCCGGCACTCACCCAGAGACCATGACTCTGGATGAAGCGGATGGACTCCAACTGATCATGCCGCAGATTCTGATATTTCTTGGTTTCCAGCAGGGCTTGTTCGGAGGGACTCTCGATCCCGATGAAAACGTAATAAAAGTTCGCTCTCACCATGGCTTCGATCAACTCCGGCCTCTGAGCGAGGTCGATCGATGCCTCGGTGTAAAACAGAAACGGATAGTCATGAGATACCTGCCACTCTTCCAGGCTCCGGGCCAATTCCAGCGCGCGCTTATGGTCGCCGATGAAATTGTCGTCGACGATAAAGACTTGCTCGCGCCAGCCCAGCTCGAACAAGGCATCGAGTTCCGCAAGCAACTGACGCGGAGCCTTCGTTCGCGGTTTCCTTCCATAGAGTGTGATGATGTCGCAGAACTCGCACTGGAATGGACACCCGCGTGAGAACTGCACCGCCATGGAGAGATACTTTTCGATCTTGAGCAGATCAAACCGCGGGACCGGCGTCTTGCTGACGTCGGGCTTGTCGTGGATGACGTAGAGCCGCTGGGCGGAGCCTCGCTCCAGATCGGCCGCGATCCTGTCGAAAACCTCATCGGGCTCACCCACGACAACATGGTCTGCCAGTGCAAGCAGGGTGTTCGGCTTACTGCTCGCGTAAGAACCACCGATCATCGTCCGCTTGCCAAGGGCCCGCGCCCGGAGGAGAGTCTGGCGAATGTCATCTCTCTGCACGCTCATCCCGCTGACCATGACGAGGTCAGCCCAAAGGATGTCACGGTCATTGAGAGCTTCAAAGCTTCGATCGATCAGTCGTAACTTCCAGCTCTTCGGACAGAGCGCGGCGAGGGTAAGTAGGCCCAGGGGGGGATGGACGGTTTCTTCGCGAAGGAGATCCTTCATTGCCGCAAAGCTCCAGAAAGAAGGGGGGAAACGTGGCCAAATCATCAAGACTTTGATGGCTTTGCCGAGAGGAGGAAAGGTGTAGGGATCGCTTCGGTCGTCGGTTGGCGCAGGGGGGGATGGCTTCTGAAAATCAGCCATCTGGGACATATCTCGCCTCCCGCTTCATCCCCTAGCTTATCACCTTATGGGTGTGGGGTCAGTTGAGCAGGGTCAAATACCGTTACTCCCCGCCGAACTTATAGCACAATTCCCCCACGTTTCATATAGATTGTACTGGTCCCATACTTTTGTAAGGCCGTTCGATCTGGCCAGAATCGGCCTCGACCGACTGTTTTAACCTGAGAGACCGCGCTAGGGCAAAAAGCTGCGGTTTTGTCACAGAATCTTCGTGTGATTCCGGTGGAGCGCTGGGTAGAGATAAGTGTAGATGGTGAGGGACTGCCTGACGCTGGGCGTGCGTTGATACCCTGACTATCCCGGACATATGCCTGCTGCGCCTCCGATTGACTTACTGTCAGACCGGGCCTACGATTCTCAGGTGTGGGTGAGGGAGGGAAATCTCTGTATGGCCGAAGAGTCCCCCATTCAGGCCCCCATTCGCGTTCAGGTAGGTCACTATCAGATCCGGCGAAAGATCGGAGAGGGTGGGATGGGGGTAGTGTACGAGGGCTGGGATGAGCGCCTCGGACGGGCTGTGGCCATCAAGACTGTCCGCGAAGCATCCAAAAGCGGAGATGCTAGGAGCCGGCTCTGGCGCGAAGCGCGGTCACTGGCGCGCGTGAGTCATCCGAATATTTGCCAAGTCTTCGACGTCCTCGAAGACGGCAAGGATCTCTTCCTGGTGCTTGAATTACTTGACGGGCAATCGCTCGCGGACCGTATCGCGAGCGGTTCGATCGCCACATCGGAAGCCGTGAGCATCGAGCTGCAGATCCTCGAGGCCTTAGAAGCGTTGCATGATCTCAGCATCGTGCATCGAGATCTTAAACCCTCGAATGTTTTCCTCACCCGGCACGGTGCCAAGCTGCTTGATTTCGGTTTGGCACGCTCCACTAGCCCTGCTCCCGCGGTAGGTGCGGACCAGGCCGGAACGGCCTCGGTTTTAACAGGTCCGGGGCTGATCCTTGGTACTCCCCAATACATGGCGCCGGAACAAGCGAGCGGCGGTGTTGCCGGTCCGGCGGCGGACATTTTCGCCGCTGGTTCCATCCTTTATGAAATGCTCACCGGGAGGCGTGCATTCGAGGGCGTTTCCTGTGTCGATGTCCTGTACGCGGTATTGCACCACGATCCGCCCCCGCTCAGTGGATCTCCGGAAATCGAAGCTCTTGATCATGTGATCCGCCTGGCGATTGCCAAGCGCCCTGAGGCCCGTTACACGTCGGCTCGTGAGATGCTCGATGCCCTAAGTACCGTGTCTCTATCGAGTAGCACAGCGCAGGCCCTGCCAACCCGGACCGTGGCGCGCCTGATTGCCCTTCCGTTTCGCTTGCTAAGAAAAGACGAGGAGACGGACTTTCTTGCCTACGCCTTGCCGAACGCGATCAGCAGTTCGCTTTCAGGCATTGACAGCGTCATAGTCCGCTCAAGTCTTTTGGCTGCCCGTTTCGAAGGCCCCGTGGATCTAAAGCGAATCGCGACCGAAGCGGAGGTCGACGCCATATTGACCGGCTCTGTAATGCGCGTGGGCGATCGGATTCGGCTGACGTGCGAGCTTGTTGAAGTACCCAGCGCGACAATGGTCTGGTCTGAGACTGTCATTTCATCGATGCAGGACCTGTTCAAGATTCAGGACGAGTTGTCCGAACGCGTCGTGCGTTCGCTCATGTTGCCTCTCAGTGAACGTGAACGGCGCATTTTCCGCCGGGACGTGCCCGCCAATGCCGAGGGGTACGAGTTTTATCTGCGCGCCAACCAGATTGCGGCGACGTCCAGCCTCGAGAACATGAGGCTGGCGCGCGACCTCTACCTCCAGTGTGTGGACCATGATCCGAATTACGCGCCTGCCTGGGCGCGCCTCGGGCGGGTCAACCGGTTCATAGAGAAATTCGGCGAGGATCCTGATCAGAACCTCAAGCGGGCTGACGAGGCGTTCCGCAAAGCGTTCGCTCTTAACCCGGACCTGGCCATCGCGCACAACCTGTACACACAAATCGAGTGCGACCAGGGTTGTGCGCCGCAGGCAATGGTGAGGCTGCTTGGCCGCGCCCGCTTCCGGCGAAACGATCCAGACCTGTTTGCAGGTCTCGTTCAGGCTTGCCGGTATTGCGACGAGTTGGAAGGTTCGGTGGCTGCTCACCATCGCGCCCGACACCTCGATCCGAACCTCGTCACGAGCGTCGCGCACACGTACTTCCGGCTTGGCGACTATCAGAAGACGCTCGAGTGCTATAGAACGAAGCCCGGCTCCTTCTACCTGGACTGCGCCGCGCTGGTCATGCTGGGTGACAACCAGACAGCTCTGGCACAACTCCGCGAACGCGAGCAAGCAGGTGGGGCCACCGGTTCAGTTCGGGCGATCATGCGATCTCTCAGGGCTTATCTCGAGGGCAACTTCGAGGAATGTCTCAGCGCGATCGAGGTCGGAGAGCCTCTGACGCGCAGAGATCCTGAGAGCCTCTACTACACGGCACGCCACCTCGCGCAAATCAATGAGCGGGAGCGTGCTCTTAAGATTCTTTCCAGTGTGATCGACAGTGGACTCCTGTGTAGCTCGGCTATGTCCCGCGATCCATGGCTGGCGTCACTGCGCTCCTTGCCTGATTATTCGCAACTGCTCTATATTGCCGACCAACGGCGCAGCCAGGCGCATGCCAGCTTCCTGGAAGCGGGTGGCCCTCAGCTCCTTCATATCACCTGAACCCGTGAACGTTCGGCCAGAAGTCTACCCGTGGATCGAGCAGAAGGTTGAGACGACCAAGGTATAGAAGGGAACAGTCCTAACGAAGGAGTGACGCATGAAAATCGAAATTAAGACACCTGGGGTCCATCACATCGCACTGCGATCGAGTGACCTCCCCCGTTCCAAGCGTTTTTACACAGAGACGCTTGGGTTTCCGTCAACCTCCACTTGACCTTTCGCCTTTCAACCTTCGACTTTGGACTCTTGTGACGCCTTTGGGCCACCTGGCCGTTTGCAGGGTTTCCCAGCCTGGGCGCGAGCGCCTCGCATAGCTCCAACGGACAAGCCAGTAGTGCCCATTGGTCTGGGGGAAAAGGCACGAGGTTCGGTTAACCAAGCGTGTGTGGAAAAGGAATCGTTTCGACACAGGGGTTCGATGACGAAAAGCCGACTTCCCAATCCAATCTGTGTGCCCAGCATCCATAAGTTTCACTGCGACCTTTAGGGAAGTTCTGGTCTGCTGCCGGGACCACTTCGCACTTGATCCAGCACCGTGAGATTTTGCTGCACAGCACTCCTGGGAACTGTTCAGCTACTTGAACTGTCCCGGATAGCCCTGTTGCGTGTCCTATTGCGTTGACTTGGCTGCAAGCACGGCCTAAGATGACCACCAGAGGCGGGACCCACGCCATGGTTGGCAAGACCGTTTCCCACTATCGCATCGTTGAGAAGCTCGGCGGCGGGGGCATGGGCGTGGTGTACAAGGCCGAAGACACCAAGCTCAAGCGCACCGTCGCCTTGAAGTTCCTGCCTGAAGAACTTTCCAAGGACCATCAAGCACTGGAGCGGTTCCAGCGCGAGGCCCAGGCTGCGTCCGCACTCAACCACCCCAACATCTGCACGGTTTACGACATCGACCAGCACGAAGGCCAGCCCTTCATCGCTATGGAGTTGCTGGAGGGGCAGACCCTCAAGCAGCGCCTTGCCGGAAAACTGCTCAAGACGGACGAACTGCTGGACCTGGCCATCCAGGTCGCCGACGCTCTCGACGCCGCGCACGCCAAGGGCATCGTCCATCGGGACATCAAGCCAGCGAACATTTTCGTGACCCAGCGCGGACAGGCGAAGATCCTGGACTTCGGCTTGGCCAAGCTGGCACCGAAAAAACGGGGGCTGGGAGCTAGGGGCTGGGGGCTGGGGAAGGAAGCCCTGCAAGAATTGCCGACCGCGACTGCCGGAACTGCAGAGGAGCACTTGACCAGCCCCGGCGCGGTGATGGGGACGGTCGCCTACATGTCGCCGGAGCAGGCGCGGGGCGAAGAACTCGACGCACGGACGGACTTGTTCAGTTTTGGCGTGGTCCTGTACGAGATGGCGACAGGTCACGCCGCCTTTTCGGCGACAACTTCCGTGCTCATTCTTGATGCGATCCTGCACAAATCCCCTACATCGCCGGTTCGACTGAATCCCGAATGCCCGGCGGAGTTGGAACGCATCATCAACAGGGCGCTGGAGAAAAACCGGGAGCTGCGTTATCAGCACGCCTCTGACATGCGAGCCGAGTTGCAGCGGCTGAAGCGCGATACGGACTCAGGGCGTGCCCCAGCAGCAAGCGGAGCGACCCAGGTTCCTGCGGCGGGCAGGAAACCCTGGAGGGTCCTTGTTCCCGCCGCCCTGGTGCTTGTCGCTGCTGCCATCGGGGGAACGCTCTACTTCCGCTCGCGCCAGGCCATGGCCCGCCTGACCGACAAGGACACCATTATTCTTTCCGATTTCGACAACAAGACAGGCGATGCGGTATTCGACGACACGCTGAAGCAGGGGCTTTCGGTGCAGCTTGAGCAGTCGCCCTTTCTCGCCCTGCTTTCTGAGAGCAAGGTTAACGAGACATTGAAGCTGATGGGCCGTTCACCCGACGACCGCCTAACGGCGAACCTCACTCGCGAGGTCTGCCAGCGCACGGGCAGCAAGGCGATGCTGGCCGGCTCGATTGCGGGGCTGGGCAGCCAGTACGTGATTGGCCTGAAGGCGGTGAACTGCAACACGGGGGACGTGCTGGCGGAGGCGCAGGAGCAGGCGGCAGGCAAGGAAGCGGTGCTCAAGGCTCTGGACGCTGCTGCGGTCAGCTTGCGGGGGAAGCTAGGCGAGTCGCACAGCTCGGTGCAGAAATACGCCACGCCGTTGGAGGAAGCGACCACGCCATCCCTGGAGGCGCTGAAAGCCTACAGCCTGGGAGTAAAGACGGTCTATACGAAATGGGGCCTAGCCGCGCTGCCCTTCTTCAAACGGGCGGCGGACCTCGATCCGAATTTTGCCATGGCCTACGCCTGGATGTCGAGTGTCTACTGGCCCCTCAACGAAGTGGGGCGGGCGGCCGAAAATGCACGCAAGGCTTACGAGCTGCGGGAGAAGGTGAGCGAACGGGAGCGGTTCTGGATAGTGGGGAACTACTACCTTAGCGCGACGGGAGAGCTGGAGAAGGCGGCGGAGACCGACGAGCTATGGCAGCAGACCTACCCAAGAGACGACTTGCCTTACTTGGAGGTGGGACTCATTTCCGCCTTCCTGGGAAACTGGGAAAAGGCATTGGAGGAATTTCGAGAGGCGCTGCGCCTGGAGCCAAATAATGTGGGCAACTATATCGACCTCTGCCTCGCTTACACGGCCTTCGACCGGCTGGATGAAGCGGAGGCGGTGTGCAAGCAGGCGGAAGAGCGCAAGCTGGAGAGCCCGGTTCTGCTCTCGAACCGCTACAGGGTGGCGTTTCTAAAGGGCGATGCGCCGCAGATGGCGCAATTGGTCTCAGCGGCCATGGGCAAGCCGGGCTTTGAAGACTTGTTGCTGGCCATGCAAGCGGACACGGAAGGTTGGTACGGCAAGCTGAAAAACGCGCGCGAGCTGACCGGGCGGGCGATGGATTCCGCGCGGCACAACGACGCCAAAGAGAGTGCGGCAGTCTATCAGGCAGCGGCAGCGTTGCGCGAGGTGGAATCGGGAAACCGGGTGGAGGCTCATGCCGAGGCCAATGCGGCGCTGAAGCTGGCCCCGAACCGGGATGTGCGGGAAATGGCGGCGCTGGCCCTGGCGCGGGCAGGCGATACGGCAGGGGCGGAGAAGCTGGCGGCCGAACTCGACAAGACCTTCCCGCTGGATACGCGGGTCCAGAGGTATTGGCTGCCCACCATCCGGGCGGGGGTCGCCCTGGAACGCAAAGACCCGAACCGGGCAATCGAACTATTGAAGGTGGCGAGCACGATCGAATTTGGCCTGCCAACGAACCTCGCGATGTTAATGTGCCCCGCTTATTTGCGTGGGGAAGCCTATCTCATGCTCCACGACGGCAACCGAGCGGCAGCAGAGTTTCAGAAATTCATCGACCACCGAGGAGTGGTGAGGAACTTTCCCTGGGGCGCGCTGGCCCGCCTCGGACTGGCCCGCGCCTACGCCATGCACGGCGACGCAGCCAAAGCCCGCGCCGCCTATCAGGACTTCCTCACGCTCTGGAAAGACGCCGACCCTGATGTTCCCGTGCTGAAGGAAGCCAAGGCGGAATACGCAAAGCTGAAATAGTCCCCGCGCTCCGATCCCTGCTTGCAAGACCTCCTGCGCCGCGTGAACTTCGCGCCGTAGCAGCCCAAACCATGACTTTAGCGGGATTCGGAACGAAAAACGCCCTGCTCGTCACGTACCGTTTCATCCGGCTAATCATGGACTAGCGGATAAGGAGACCGCTAGCCATGAAGAGCAAAAGCCCCAAAAAGAAGCTGGCGCGCCCAAAACGAATCCTTCGCCTTCCCGATTTGGACCACCCCAAGGTAGCCGTCCTGAATACTCTGAGCTCGCCCGGTTCTCAACGCTCACACCGGTTCGCAATCGACGATTTCATCGCGTGGTACTGTTCTGAGCCCAGACTGGCCTTAAACAAGACCGTCGTCCTGCGTTACAAAGTGCAATTGGAAGCCCGTCACTTGGCGTCGTCCACGATCAACCTGCGACTGGCCGCCGTGAGAAGACTGGCCTATGAGGCCGCCGATACCGGCCTGTTGAGCCCAGAGCTGGCGGCTGGCATTCGCCGCGTGAAGGGAGCAAAGAAACTCGGTGTTCGAGCGCTTGCCCAGGAATAGGGGTGGGAGGGGAAAGCTATGTCATTGATTTTGCAGTGGGCCAAAATTTTGACGAACCACAGCTGACAGTTAGAGGCCTCGCCCGAGGACAAGGGCTAGATCAATTATGCTGCCGCGAAGTTTAACTATATTAATAAACTGTCTTGAACAAGTCAGATTTGACTTGACAAAAGTAGTTAATCAGTCTATCTTAGTTGTGAAGACGAGGCCATCTACTCTCACCTTCCGTGCTGCCTGAATAAAATCAGGCAATCTGCAGTCGGGCCTCCCAGACGAGATCCGTTTAGGTACCCAGGCAGGCTCGCAGTGTTTACTTACGTCTACGACCCCATCCTGTGGAGGAGTTCATATGTACCATTGAGGGCGAAAACACTCCGAGGATGTAAGGACTAGAAGGGTTCATTCGACCCGGCTGGCCAACGCCGGTTGTGCGCATTGTTGTGTGGCGCAGAAAAAGCTAGGAGAACCGAGGCCTCCAATGTTCACGAGATTTATGAAATGGCTTTCGATAATGGCATTGCTCATCGCAGCGTTGTTGGGCTCCTCAGCAGACTACCGAATCATCCTGGAGCTGGTAGTCTGTGTGGCTGCGCTCATGCTAGTCGCCCAGGCTTTCCGCATGGGCAAGTACTTCTGGGGGATCGCGTTCGCAGCCATCGCGGTGCTCTTCAATCCTGCCGTACCTGTCACGCTTTCTCGCATGGTTTTTCTGTTGTTGGATCTGGTTTGCATCGGCGCCTTTCTCGTCTCGCTGACTGCGTTGCGGTGGCCACGGACACTCCCGGTGCCGTCGATAACAGGTCGGTCGATAGGAACCGAATCTCTGTAATGGCGTAGATTGGGTGGGTCCGAGTGCAACGCAAATAAAACTATGTTTCGTGCGCGCGCGAAGTGCCCCAGGGGAATGGGATCGACCCAGATTCGTGGCCATCGGAACTGAAGCGGAGAGTTCGCAAAGGAGGGAATCATGTCGGCACGAAACGGCGACAAAGCCAGATTCGGCCGGTTACGAAAGCACAGGATTCTGCTGCGGAAGCGCCTCCGAGAAATACGGGATGCAGTGGAAAGTAAAACAACAACTACAGCAATTGCCGCGTCCGAGTACGACGGCACATCTTCGCGGGCACTCAAGCCAATGGGGTGAGGACGTCGGGAAGGCTGAGGTTCGATAGGCGGAACAAACCTTGCAATCGCTCAAATCCCCGGAATGAGGACCCCCATGAGCAACGTTCGCAGACTGGTAGTTTCAGTTTTAGGGGCCGTGCTGTTGGCGGCGCCGTTGGTTCGCTCGCAAAACGCGAAGGCGCCTAAGGCAAATGTGATTGTCACGCAACCGCTGCCGATTCAAGCATTAGGGCTTGAGCCTCGGCGCGCTCTCGACTCCGTGCCGCACGCAGTCCCCACCTCGGCACCAGCGATGGGCGCACCAGATCTTTCCGGTTACCGGGGCTTTCAGTTTGGGGAGGCACTGCCGGCGGTCGCGAAACAGGCGGGCCTGGGGCTCTCTCAGGCAAAGTTGATCCACCAACGCCCCGCGGTCATTCAAGAACTGGAATGGCCGGTCTGGCATGCGAGCAGTTTGTCTTCGCCGCAAATGGACCCGGTCAAGACAATCCTGTTCAGCTTTTATAACAGGGAGCTTTTTCGGATCGTGGTGAGATACGATCGAGATGCAACCGAGGGAATGACCATAGATGACATGACCGAAGCGGTTTCGGCCAAATATGGAACTGCCACAAGGCCCACACGTACCAAGATCACCTTCTCTTCAACTCAAGTTTATAACGACAGCGAAGCCGTCATCGCGCGTTGGGAGGACTCGCAGTATTCGTTCAACCTCTTTAGTTCCTGCTTTCAGCCGACTTTTGGATTGATTGCATTCTCGAAAAGACTGGATGCTCTGGCCCGGACAGCGACTGCACAAGCCATCCGGTTGGATGCGCTCGAGGCTTCGCAGCGGGAGATCCAGCGTCAGAGGAAGGAAGACGAGACGAATCGCGAATCGCTGGAAAAAGCCCGGCAAGCAAACAAGCTCAACTTCCGCCCTTAGCCTCCAGCGACGGCTCGAAGGATCGGCACTGCCGGCAGAGGAAAAACCTGTTGCCGGTCGACGGACCCGAAGAGAGGTCCCATGAAAGAAAAAATCTCAGTACTCCTGTTGCACCGGTCCACGGATTCGCAGCGCCTGCTGAAACAGTCTTTGGAAGGGCGGTCGATCAAAGTCAATTGGCTGAAAACCTGCGGAGAGGCCTTGCCGCTGCTCCGAGAGGCTGATCCACCGCATCTGGTTTTCACGGAAGCGCTGCTTCCTGACGGCAACTGGGCGGACGTCGTCAAGCTGGCGCTTGAGGCGTTGAAGCCCGTGAAGGTCATCGTGGTGTCGCGCCTCGTCGATATCAAGCTCTATGTGGACACGATGGTCGGCGGGGCATTTGACTTCATTGTGCCTCCCATGACGGGCGATGAACTCGCTCACGTCCTGGCATGCGCGGTAGAGAGCGTTTCGAATTTGCGACGAACGCAGGCCGTGGCCCTGGCCGTGGTATAGCCAGCGGCAATCGTCGAAGTCACAAAGCCCCCCGGCGCCCTCAGGGATCAAGGCAGAGGGGCATAACGTTTAGTAGAATCTATCTTCCGTTCTAAAGCGAGGCTTTTATGCATTCAATCCCGGAAGGCCAGTTCGTTAGGCACGCCCAGTACGGTCTCGGCGTGGTGACGCAATCGGGCGCCGACCGTACCTCCATCGACTTCCACCTCTATGGGACCAAGAAATTTGTCACCCGTCTCATGACTGTCGAACTTACCGACGAAGGTCCTCCGCCCAAACCCCACCCGGTGCGTCGCAGGAGGGTCTCAACCCAGATTCCTCCCGTCACAATAGCAGTGACTGGCAAGTGAGCGAGGTGGAACGACGCCCTCTACTGGGAGAGGAGGGTGCGCCAGACCTGGGGAATTAATTTTGAGGGGCCGACTCGGAGGGTTCGGCCGCGCTTGTTATCGAGGCTTCGTCGCCGGCAGGGTTTGTGCTATCGGCAAGCAGCTCTTTTTGCCGACGGTTGGCAAGTTTTCTCTGGGCGCGGCGTTCGGCCTTCTCGCGCTGCTTTTCCAATCGCTTCATTTCCTTTCGACGTTTCTGGGGGGTAGTGGCCATCAAGTCTCCTTAGAATACGAATGTACGCTGACAATATCCCCAACGCATCGCATCGTGTGGGACTACCAGCGAGGTTCACGGGGCTGGCGTGCGGCTTCGCGGTAGTCCTCGTTTGAGAAAGTACCCGGCCTTGGCCCTGCACCACTACTGTTGCGAGTGCGGGTTCTCTCCGTCCTGGGACGCGCTTCGTTCACCTTGAGATTGCGACCACCAAACGCTTTTCCTTCAAGGCCGGCAATCGCTTTGGCCGCTTCTTCATCATTGGGCATTTCGACGAAAGCAAACCCGCGGGCTCGGCCAGTGTCCCGGTCCGTTGCAACTTGGACCCGTGCAACTTGCCCGAACGCTTTGAACAGCGCGGTCAAATCGCTTTGCGTCGTTTGGAAACTCAAATTACCAACAAAAAGGCTTTTCATCTTTCTCCTTTGCCTAAAATACATGGCCGGAGGCGCCCGGTTTTGAGGGCCGGTGCGGCCTCCAGGCTGTCTTAGCAAGAGCCTTGGATGAAGACCCGAAAATGGCTCGACCGCAACGGATGGCGGAGTTTCCGCAGCGCCTTGGCTTCGATCTGTCGGATCCGCTCGCGAGTAACGGCAAAGATCCGGCCGACTTCCTCGAGGGTGCGTTCGGTGCCATCGTCCAGGCCAAACCGCATGCGGATTATGGCTTCCTCGCGGCTGGTGAGCGTATTCAGCATGGCAGCCATCCGCTCCTTCAGGTTGAGTTTGATGGCCGCGTCTGACGGCGAAGCCACAGCCTTGTCCTCGATCAAGTCGCCCAGGTCCGACTCGCCCTCCTTCCCAATGGGCGTCTCCAAAGACATGGTCCGCTGAGAAACCCTCTTGGTGCTGCGCACTTTTTCGACGCTGACCTCCAAGCGCCGGGCGATCTCCTCGCAGGTGGGTTCGCGGCCCAGTTCCTGGACGAGTTGTTGGTTGGTGCGATTCTGTTTGATGATCGCCGCGGACATGTGCACAGGCACTCGAATCGTGCGCGCCTTATCGGCGATCGCACGCGAGACCGCCTGGCGAATCCACCATGTGGCATAGGTGGAGAACTTGTAGCCGCGACGCCACTCGAATTTGTCAACCCCCCTCATCAGGCCAATATTCCCCTCCTGGACCAAGTCGAGAAACTCCAGGCCCCGGTTCACGTACTTCTTGGCGATGGACACCACAAGGCGGAGGTTGGCCTCGGTCAACTGCTTCTTCGCTCGTTCGGTTTCGGCCTCGCCGCGCAGGATCAGAGCCAGCGAACGTTTCAGGGCGGTGAGCCCGATCTGGCTCGATTTCTCTATTTCCTTTAGCTGGGAGCGACACGAACGCCGATCCTTGTGCGAAGTGGCGACCTTGCCGGGCGCGGCGTCGGCGCAGCGCGCGAGCCGGGCCGCCCCCCGCTCCAAGGAATGAATCCGCTCCGCCTGCCGCCGCAACTTCTCAAGCAGGCGCTTCTTTTCGAGCGGTTGCAACCCCATCGAGCGAGCCAGTCGCGACATCTCAACCCGCGTCCGCGACAACTGACGCCGCGCCCGGAGATGGCCACGTCGCTTTGATCTCGGAATGTTGCTTAGCCGAGCTGCCTGCTGAAGTCCCGCAGCGTAGAGTCGCTTGATCTTATCGATAATACGGAGCGTCTGGCGGGTCTTCTTTGCGATTTCTTCTGCCGTTACCTGCTCCTCATCGAAATGGACAACCTCTCTAATCGAACGCGTACCGTTGCGCAACTCCCTGCCAATTCCGATCAGCTCTTCGAGGACAAGCGGAGAACGAGAAACGGTCTTGAGCACCAGCGCTTGGCCGCGCTCCATACGCTTGGCGAGGGCCACCTCTTCTTCCCGCTTGAGCAGTCGCACACTTCCCATCTCACGAAGATAGAGGCGGACCGAATCGTTGGTTTTGCCCGGAAGAGATGCTGTCTCATTGGGTTCGAACTCTTTAACACGGACGGTATCTTCCCCTGTCTCGTGTTCCACGCGTTCAGCAACCCCTAGCAAACCGCCCACAGGCATCGCGACAGGAGCGTCTTCGTAGATGCGGATGTCGTGGCCCTCGAAGGCGGAGAACAGCCCATCGACCTCCGCGGCAGTGGGCGTCTCGCCGGGCAGGATTTCGTTCACCTCGTCAAACAGGACATAACCCCGTGCCTTGCCGCTATTAATGAGCCCGCGAAGCCGGTCATCCTGTTCCTGAAGTGCAAGCGACAAAGGTTCATTCTCCTGTAGGGCCCCGAAAGACCCGTAGCCTGCTACGATGCGAGCTGAGTCTTGGAACGGCCGGCATGTTCCGGAAGGTCCGTGGACTCCGTCGCGACCGGTACTTGCAAGACCGGATCTCGAAAATGCAAGGGATCGCGAAGATTTTGCAATTCACGGTAGTAGTAGAGCGGAGTGGGGTGTCTCCCCCTGAATCTTAGAGCCTTCAAGAACTCGATTTCTGCTTCGGTGGCTCCACCACTGAGAGAAGCATCGTGTAGGAATTCCTTCAGCCCCCGCTCCTCCTCGCCGGCAGTTTCGGGTTGTTCAACGAATGCGAACCTCTTGATGTGCCGAGGGGCCATCCTTCGGTTCAAGAGAATTTCAAGGCTAAAAGTTGCAAGGTCAATATCCCAAGATTCGATTAGGGGATCCAGGAAAGAGGTGCAATCCTGACTCGACACATTGAATACGTCCGTATCCAGGAATTCGAGAATCGCCACCCGCAGCTCCTCGTAACTTCGATCACTAACCCTTACGACCAAGCGGAGCCAGCTCTCGCTCTCCAGTTCTTGCTTGGTAACTCCCTTGACCACATCCACAAGCTTTTGGGTGACCAGAAGTTCAAGTTCACCGAAAGGTTGTCGTTCGAAAATCATCCTGACTTGCTTCTGTTTATCAAGTTTGCACTTACGAAGGACCAATTCGCGAACTTCTTTAAACAAAGGCGCGGGTAGATCGGCCAGTTTCCGCTTCAACTCTTCCTGGCGCTGCAACTCAACCAGCTTAATGAGCTCTCCTCGCCGGAACTTCAAGAATTCTTCGATCTTGCCGTAGATATCTGTCCGCTCAGGAGCGGGAGGCGCTTTTTTTCTCGTAAGTAACTGCGAAATATAAGACTCCGTGACTTGGGCAGCAACCGCCAAATCTCTCTGCTCATGTCCTAATTGGTTGAGTCGCTGGCGAATGATTGAAGGCGCATCCATGGGGTCCTTCCCCGGTTAACTTTTTCCAGTTCACTGCATGATCATTCAAAGCATCCCATATTGTTCTTGACAAGTAAAGTGAATTCACTTATTTTGGTTAATGAGAGCAGCCTCTCTTAGCTACCCGCTGGGCTTTCTAAACTAAGTCTGGTTATCTCAGGTTGCTTCTTGGATCGGCGAGCGCTGCCAAGGTGCCTTTTGGTTCAGCGCAGGCGAGCGACAAGTCGCGGCAGCTGGCGTTGAAGCGAGGCGCCGGCCCCCGCCGCTGTCATTCCATATAAGCGCGCATGGACCCACAAAGGAGGTGTGGCATGTACATTCAATATGTGGGTTTCGAAGTTGCAGCCAGTTCTCGCATTTATGCCTTTCACGTCATCAATGCGCCCGACGCAGCACGCGATTTCACCGTCACAGTTCAGTCGCAAGCGTTTCGTCCAGACGGCCTGAAGCTTCAGGACGGTCCGGGCATCTGCTTCACGCGGTTGGGCCAGGAACTGCAAGGCCAGACGCAAGAATCTCCCGCGGAGCGTCATTTCACTATCGGAGAGCGCGACATCAAGGACTACCTGGGGAAATACCACCTCGACAAGGCCCCGGGAAAGAAGGAAAAAGTATAACCGCAAATGCAATTTACCGCAGCAGGCCTGAAGGGCCGCATCAATTTGGAGGAATAAAGGAACATATGGCGACAAAACTTTTCGTAGGTAATCTACCGCATAGCACCACCGATGCCTCGCTCGGCGAATTTGTAACCAGCGCGGGCTTTCAAGTGGCCTCGGCTGTGGTGGTTCGCGACAAGATGACAGGGACTCCACGAGGCTTTGGCTTTGTCGAGCTTGGCGAGGGCGAAGATGTGCAACGGGCAATCGCCGGCTTGAATGGACAGTCCCTCGAGGGCCGTCCCTTAACCGTCAACGAGGCTCGGCCGCCACGCTCGGACTTCTCGCGTCCCCGAGGAGGTGGCGGCAGAGATAACTTCCGGCGGCGACGAGATTATTAAGGCCGGGAACCTTCCCGCAGACGAATCGGCGGCCTTCCGCAAAACGATCAATTGCTGTTTGGGGCGCATCCCCTCAAGAGCAAATCCCTCCGCAGGGTAATGCGGGGCGAGCCCGTCCGGGCCTGCACGGTGAGAAACGCCCGAAAGATGAGGAATAATCATTGAATAAGGAAAGTACTTCCGCCGGCCTTCCAAGCTGCGAAGGCCCTGTGCGCGTGAACGATCCATCCCTGAGAGCTTACGGAGTCCAAGGGCGGGCTTCGTTCGGGCGAGCGGCAGTGGCAGAATTGGCGCGGGGGCCTCGCCAGACCGATTCTAGCCGTCAGGCAGACGGCGAGAGCTTCTGTCTTTCCCCGGAAGAGCAAGGAATCGTGGTCTTGATTCTGGCGGGATATTCAAACAAAGACATGGCGCATCACTTTTCGCTTAGCGAGAGCACGATCTATCGTCGCATTGTTCGGATATCGGTCAAGGTCGGCCTTTGCAGCAAGATTGAACTCGTGTTCTTCACGATCACCCGCCAGCTCTGTGCGGGGGCGCAACCTTAACACCCCTCCAGCTCCGCATGGCTTGATTTTACGCGACTCGCCCTCCTACGATTGGCAGAGTGGTGGCGAGCATTGGGCGGAGGTATGAAACCTGCTCGATCCTGCAACCTGTCCGCGCATTACTCCCCGCGTGACCGCCCAGGCCCCAAGCCCGCGCCGAGTGATGGCTAACGAGTCCGTGAGGCCACCTGTATCAGAGCACCAAGGTCTAGGGGTCACCCGCGCCGCTAGAGTAATTGTTACGGCAGTGTTTGAGTTGGCAGAAATTTGATCGATTTCGTATATCTGTTTCAACCGATCAACAACCAATTTTTCACTGAAAGTTTTCAGTAAGAAGCCTTGTTTCCACACTCAAATTCTGCTTAGATATGTGCGGCGGAGGCACTTCTCCCCGACGAGGCAGCTTTCGCTTGGAAGGAGCCCCACCCTGCTGCGGAGGATTTCAACCATGACTCTTAATCCTAATATCTCTCGCCGCCGGTTTATGCAGGCTGCCGCCGCGACTTCCGCGGGCCTGGCTCTGGGCCCCAACTGGGGGTTCGGCAAAACCGATGTTGCCAGGCCCCTGCGGCGCGACATGGGCCGGATGCATTTTGAGGCGACCACGCTCGGCCTAGGCGGACAAGCCTCGCTGCAATGGACGCCGGAAGACGTCGACCCGGTCAAAATCATTTTGAAGGCATTCGATTTGGGCATCAACTACTTTGATACCTCTAACGCATACGGACCAAGCCAGATGAATTACGGGAAAGCCTTTCGGGAGCTCCATTTGACACCCGGTCAGCCGGGATATGACGAACGCCACCGGCGCGAGATCTTCCTGACCAGCAAGACCATGCTGCGGTGGGGAAAGGGTGGATATGCGAAAGAGCACTTGACAAGCTTCAGCAACGGCGAGCGAAGTTTTTACGCCCTAGATGACGTGAAACGCACCCTGACGCAAGTCTTCGGCGATGGAAGGGGGGCCTATCCTTCCGGTGTGTATCTGGATATGGTTCTTATCCATAATCTGACCACCATGCCGGAAGTCGAGGCGGTCTGGGAGGGTTTCGATAAGCCGGACCCTCGCGCCGAAAACATCGGGGCGCTGGCGGCCCTTCTGGATTATCGCGACGGCACTAATCGCACAGGTCTCAACCCCAAGGAGGAAAAGCTGATTCGCCACCTGGGATTTTCCGGCCATCACTCACCGCCGGTGATGATCGAAATGATTCAACGGGACGAGCGCAATATTCTCGACGGCATGCTGGTGGCCATCAACGCCAACGACCGGCAGAACTTCAACATGCAGCACAACATTATTCCAGTCGCGGTGGCAAAAGGCATGGGGGTGATCGGCATGAAGGTGTTTGCGGATGGCGCCATGTACAGGAAGGAACCCGACCTAGAACCGCGCACGGCTCAACACATCGTCCGAACCGTAGGCAGCGACTCGCTACCGAGTCGGCGGTTAGTGGAATACGCGTTGGCGACACCGGGCATTGGCACGCTCATCATCGGTACGGGGCAAATCTCCGAAGATCCCAAGAGTTGCCAACTGCAACAGAATCTCTCAGCGGCGCAAATCGCGCCCAACGGGCTTAGCGCCGCCGACCGGCTTGCCATCGAAAAATTGGCCAGCGTGCCGAAGGATGGCAAGACGAACTATTTCCAACTTCCTAAGCAGGAAATGACGCCTCCCCGGGATGCCTTGGCCAAGCAGGAAATGCGCGCGGGGCGACGCGTAGTGAGCCTGAAGTGGCAAACGGCCTATGCCGGCGACGAAGCGATCTCACACTATGAGATCTGGCGGGATCACCAGATGGTGGACCAGGTGGCCTACCAGCCCCAGACCAGCAAGAAGCCGTTTGAGTTTGCCGATGCCGTCAGCGACAAGACTGCTCACACCTATCAAATTGCTACTGTCGACGCGGCGGGTCACAAGGCCATGACTGAAGAAATCCACGTGGCGCCAGTTGCCTAGCAGGCGGGTGGCGGAGAAATCGACACGCGATTTCTGCGCCGCGCGCATAGGGTCTTCCTCCTTGCGGCTCCGCCTGCGTCAGCGGCTCAACCCTCCGCCATCCACAACCAGCGCATGTCCATGCACGTAGTCGCTGGCGCTCGACCGCTGAGGCGTTGACTCCGGGACAGCCCGCGAGCCGTGGATCGTCACGTCCACTCCGGCTTGGGCCAAGGCAAGCGCTATCCCGGCGCCCAGCCCGCGCGACGAGCCCCTCACCAGCGCTGCCTTACCCTTCAGACTGAATTTTTCCTATATCAAGGAAAGCAACATCCTCTCTGGCTTTACAGGAGGTCCGCAATCGCTAAGGCGTCCATGTCGGTGTAGACCTGGTTTTCCCCACCCATGCCCCAGCAGAACGTGTAGTTCCTTGTTCCCACGCCGGCATGAATCGACCAGCCCGGAGATATCACCGCCTGCTTGTTGGCGATGACAATGTTACGTGTCTCATGAGCGGGTCCCATCAGGTGAATTACTCGATCCGCCGCTGCGACGTCGAAGTACAGGTAAACCTCCGATCGCCTCATGTGCGTATGCGGAGGCATGGTGTTCCACACACTTCCGGATGCCAGCCGTGTGAAGCGCATGACGAGCTGGCAACTGCGCGCGCCGGCCAGATGAATGACCTTGGTGATCTCGCGCAGATTGGCAGCGTCAGCCGAGCCCAGGGTTTGCTTTTCCATCTCTGCCCAGCGTACAGGCTTCACCGGATACACCGCATGAGCGGGATAACTGAGGAGATAAAATTCCGCCGGACACAGCGCGTCGGTACTTGCAAACCGAATTTCTTTATTCCCGCGACCTACGTATAATGCATCGAGTTTTTGCAGCTCATACACTTCACCGTCGACCGTAACCTCGCCCGCTCCCCCGATGTTGAGGATGCCAAGCTCGCGCCGCTCAGTAAAGTAGGCTGCCTTCAGTGCGTCATCCGTGGGTAAAAGCAGCGGTGCGCCGGTGGGTACGGCCGAGCCGATCACGGCGCGGTCCAGATCGACATAGGTCAAGCAAATCTGTCCGGGCTGAAAGAGATCGCTGATAACAAAGGTCGCGCATAATTCCTCGGTAGTCATCGTGCGGTAGCGGATGGCATCCGCCATTTGCACTATCTTCATTGCTCCTCCATATTTGTTGGGCTCTCAGAATACATCCACGAGCAAAGACATGCAACCTAGGCGTCAACCGAACGGTTTCACTGGGCGTTCCTTTCTTGAGGTGCCTTCCCGAACTGGAGATCAGGCGCCAAGGCGCTTGATTTGACGGCAGGCTCATTCGTATTTGGGAAACTTTTTCTCGGCCTTTCGGAACTCCTGCGAGTGGACCACTCTTCGCTGGCCGCGCCGTTCCGCCGGAAACCGGATGTGCAGCATTTCATGATAAACGACGTGCTCTGCCAGATAGCGGGGAACCGGAGGGGAATCGAGTTTGCGGGTGACGATGATAGTCCCGTGACTGGAATCGTAATGGCCCAGGATGCGGCGGGAATTCTTGGGGCTCCAGCCGAGGCGGGACGGGGGAATTTGGCTGCGGAAGAAGCGGTGATCCCTTTTGCCAACTCCGGATGTTATTTTTTGCCAGGCACAAGAGTATTTGCGAAGCACGGGTCGTAATTTCAACGGGGCCGGATTTGTATGATAGCGGTATGAGAAGGGCCAGGGCTGACGTCCACAGTAAATACGCGGGCTCGGTTGTCGTACGAGAGGGTTTTCATTTCTCCCCGGATCGCCTTCAGAGCCGGGTGGCGCGAAGCGTAGCCTGAAATGGTCCGCGTGCTCTCGCCGGGCGCAAACTTGATCGTCGCGACGATTGCTCCACGATCTTGTCGGCCGACGATTCGCTGTCTGCCCATTGTCACAATCTGCTGGGTGTCTCCCAGCATCGCCAATCCTTTGCGACTCACAGGGGAAAGTATCTGATAGTCCCAGCCCTCCCCGAATTTTATCCGCAGGGTCCCTCCCTCGGGGATCACTTCGCTGAGGTGTGTCACCCAGTCGTAAGCAAACACTGGCCCGGACATTTCCAGACTGCTCAGCGGCACGGTCACGCCCTCTTCCGAAGCGCGCCGCGCGTACGCAAAGACATAGCGCACGCTCTGATCGCCGAAAGTATCTGTCGACATTGCCACCATGGGCGTCCCCAAGTTCATTGCGTCACTCGTATACATCGAATCGATAGGCAACAACGGCGTATTCGCCTTCACGATCAACCCATCGCGGCGGACCGCGCCCGCCAAATTTTGCGCGTTCGTTTCACCGAGTGCGTCTCCCACTCCCACGGGCCCGGCCGACAACGTGGAGAGAATCAAATTGGGAAGCTCGCCGCTGAAGAAAACGTCTGTCCACGGCCAAAGGCCGACTGCGCTTGCCAATCTCGAGTCGTAAAGAAAACGATCCCACTTGTCGCGATTCAATCTGTCATTGCTGGTCCGTATCGTTTGGACATTCGGATATTGCGTGCTCGCCATGTAGTGGCTCGGCAGCGGCATGCAGTACTGAATCGTGATTCGTTTGGTGAGCATCGCTTCAGACATGTCCTCGAGAAACTCCTGGGGATCCTGCAGGTTCATTTCTGTTTGCGCGTTGTGGTCCAGCCAGTCCTGTTCGTAGGTGACGACGCCCGCATCGGCCAAGTATTCGGCAGTGGACTTCCAGAAACTGGGGTCAATGATGACGTTACCCGACATTTTATAGCGCTCGCGATACGGACTCGCCGTGGAAATCCACCGTGCGTGCGTGACCATCGGCAGGCCGAGCGATTCATGAAAGGCTGAAAGACCACTGGGAAATAGCTCCTTATCAGCTTGGTAGGTATATTCACCATCGGGAAGCTTCGGGCTTAGCGAATCCCATCGATTAGCCAAGCCCTTGGGGTACCACCAGCTATCGAGTTGCATATATCCTAGCGGGACGCCCAGCTTTTCGAATTGATCTCGCATCGCAAGCAGGGTGCCGGCGTAACCCCGGCTGTGATCAAACTTGTAATAGTATGTGGAGCCGTTGTCGGTCCAGTATCCAAGCTTTGCGAGCACGACGTCCCCGTCATTCGCGGGGCGCTGCTTCTTGCCCAGCGCCAGCAACACGTTGCCCCAGACTGTAAAAGTCTGATTCATCCCCTTATCGAAGACAATCAGCGTGTCGTGAGAAAAGCCGGCTGGCAGGGCTTGGATCGTCTGAAGGATGCGGCTGTCAGCTCCGCCTGCGAGCGATTCATCCATCCGAGACACGAGAAAGTGGTCCGCCGGTGACAGCATCAATACATTGCCCTGCGCGTCGAAAAGTGACCATGGCCCCCCGGGACCCAGCACTCCGAATTCATAGAGGCCGAATGCCCTCTGTTGATATGAGAATTTCATTAGCCCAGTTGGCAAGTTCTCGAAGGTCGGAAATGGGTGCTCGTTCTGACCGACGGTATTCCAGGTATCTCGGAAGAGGGCGACAGGCAAAGCCTGATAAGCGCGTATCTCTGCTGTCCGCGCTCCGCGAAGATACGTCGCGGATACGGACTTGTAGCTGCCGACTGCGTCCTTTCCACGAGCCGTTTGAATCGCGGTGGGGCCTTCAGGAAGTCTACCTTCGAGACGCCAACCAACGCTGGGAAATGCGAGTTCGTAGGTTCCGTCGGGGCTGATGCTTGTCCGTAGTACGCGGTTTTCGGAGGTTTGCCGCATATTCGAGTCTTGGGCCAATACACAGGGGCCAAGAAAAACAAAAGCGAGCCACAGCGTGAGCGCAAATCCCCGACGATTCCGCGCGTCTCTTCTCAAGTGACACCTCCTTATCGATATGCGCTCGGATGGCGGGCAGGGGCGCTGCCCACTGTCCGCGAAATGTATTCCAGCAAGGCGGGATTGTAGCTCATGTCCTTGGGTGGCAGCCCGGCGGCGCCGTTCACCAGTACGCCACTCTCCACGGCAGCGGCGTCCCAGTTGGGCAGGGATCCGGCGCAGTTCTTCAGCCAGGTGATGGTGTTGCCGGGCCGGCCGGCGAAGCGGGAGCACTCCGCCCGGACGAAGTCCCACTCCACCACGTCCTGGAAGAACGGATTCTGGGAGAGAAAAAGGCTGGATGGCTTGCCGTCCGGAAACAAGTCCGTAAACTGGTAGGCGTCGAGCGTGTCCGGCGTCTTGGCGGCCAAGATCGCCTCGTTGATGCAGAGTTTCAACCGCTTCTTGATCTCCGGGTTAGTGAGGATGCTATGGCACTGGTTGGCGTCCATCCAGCTGGGATCGCGGTGCGCAAACGACACCTTGCCATTCGCGTTCATACCAAAGAGATTCTTGATAGCCCCCGTGTGGCCCCCGTCGTGCTTTTTCATGAGGTGGCAGTTGAGGAGGAAGTCGGCGTCCATCACCCGCTGGGGGATGACATAGGGCCCGCCGTAGGGCATGTCCTGGGTCGCGGGGGACCCCGCCTGCGCTCCTCCCGCGCATTGCACGCCGGGGCATTGCGCCAGCAGGTCGTCTTTCATTTCATCCGGGAACGGCCGGCAGCAGTCCAGGAAGGTAATATTGCCGTTCTGCACGCCGGCCTTGTTCAGGCTTTGGGTCAAGGCGATCATCATGGTGGGCGAAGTGTTCAGCGCCGCGGCCTTCCATTCCTTTCCGGTGTTGTTAAAATTGATTTTCACCACGATCTTGGAGGCCCCGGAAACCCCGGGGAGGATTCTCGCCCAGGCGTCCTGTGGCGTGGCGGTGCTCGAAAGTTCCATGACGCCGGTTTCGAGCATGCTCTGGATCTTGGCGGTATCGAACTTTCTCCAATAGTATGGGCTGCCGAAAGTGTACGCGGAGGCCACGGTTGGGTCGTAGACTCGGACCACCACCTTGTGGTTGTAGCTATCGGCTTCCCAGGGACTGACGGCCCCGAACAGCTCCAAGGGCGGCAGGGCATGGACCAGAAGGCCTGCGGCCGCAGCCTGGGCCGAGGTCTGCACAAAATCCCTACGGGTCATTAATTTGATACGGGTCATAGTATTCCCTCCTGAGACGGATAAAAACGCGTAAAACCAAGCTATAGTTTTTCGACTCGGCGCCGCGCCCTACCCGGTCCGGACCGGCAGCGCCGCCATCCGCCGTGGCGTGCTCCCAAAGATCCGTGACGTCAGATAGGTCTCTGCCAACAGCAGCCAGTTTAGAAATCCGACCCTACCGTAGGGTCGGCGAGCGACGATTGTCGAGAGCCTGGATCCGGCGATACTCTTGCATGTCACGAGCGGCCTGGTCCGTCTTGCCCTGCTTCCGGTGAATTCCAGCTAATACCAAATAGGCCTGCCCGGCCAGAGGAGTCTCCTTCTCCGACTCAATCACGCGCTCCAAGGCATGCTCGGCCTCACTCGGATCACTGAGCGCCGTCGCTCTGCCGAGGGCGTATAGAGTTTCCAGCATATCGGGGCGCAGCAAATCGGAACGCCGTAGTTCCTCAGCGGCTTCCTTCATTTTTCCCTGTTGCAACAACGCATATCCCAAGCGATAAGCTGCTTCTGCATTTCCGGGCTGCAATTTTGTTTCTCCGCGAAATTGCTCTTCCGCTTTCTCCCATTCGGAGCTAGCCGCATAGATTTGTCCAAGCTCCAGCTGCAGGCCCGGCAAATCGGGCCGCAAGGCCAGGGCTTGTTCGTATTCCCTCACGGCCTCACTGAGCTTCCCCATCACGAAATACTCCTGACCCCGAGCCTGATGTCCTCGTGCGGTATTGGGAAAAGCCGAAAGCAATTTGTCCAGGGTTTGCGAGGAAAGTGAATTCCCGGCGCGGCTCAAGTAGTAAAGAAGGTCGGGATCGGCCGGCCTCTTGGCGAGAGCAGCGTGTAGATTAGCCACCGCCTCCGCAAATTGGCCCGTTTCCAGTTGCGCAATTCCCAGAGCGCCGACTTCATGAGCAGTCTCCAGATGAGGAATGGCTTCGGAGGCATAGCCTTCCGCCAGAAGCGCGTAACCAAGTAACTGATGAACGGGAAGAGATTCCGGACTCAATTCGGCAGCGCGCTTCAAAGGAGGAATGGCCGCGGCGTAGTCACGCTTTTTCATGTAGGCGTCACCCAACCTGAGGAAGACAATGCCAGCGGAAGGAGCCAAGTCGGCTGCCTTGCGAAAGGCAGCTATCGCCTGGTCGAGATCACGGCGATTTTCGGCATCAAGGCCGGATCGCAGCAGCGTGAGCGCTTCGGGAGGCACGAGAGGCGCCGCCGGTTGCGTCTGTATGAATAAGCACGCCCATAGCAGGGCATGAATCATGGCTACTCCGATTCCTCGATCACTATGAATTGGTCGGCCTTAACACCCCGCAAAGCCTGACGAATGCCGGAGGGCCACCTAATCTCTACATCCGCAGTTTCAGCGGAACCAAGACCAAAGTGCAATCGCTTGTCATTGGAAGAGAGGTAGCTTCCTGTGGCCGTGGCGAAGCGGACTTGGCCGTTGACCTGGACGCGGGCGCCGTAGCCATCCCGATTGCTCCGCTTTCCATGCAGCGTGATTGTCAGCCAGTGCAATTCCCCGCCCCGGTTCAAATACAATTGCGGACGCTCGCCAAGAGACGTAGTGACCACGTCCATCCAGCCATCGTTGTTCAAATCGCCGAATGCCGCTCCCCGTCCGGCCACAGGCACATCCGACCCGGCGTCGGCCTTTTCGAAATGCCCTTTGTGATTCAATGCGAGCAAGGGAGGTTCCCGATAATGCAACGAGCTATCGTACATCTCTACGTTATCGAAGACATGGGCCTGAACAATAAAGGCATCCTTCCAACCGTCATTGTCAAAATCCTCCAACCCTACTCCCCAACCCCCGGCTTTCCCGGAAAGCACGCCAAACCCCGATTCCAGTTCCTGCGGGGTGAACGATCCTCCGCCGTCATTATGAAGAACGATGTAAGGTTGGTGCGGGAGTTCGGTGATGAGAAGGTCGGGAAGGCCATCGTTATCGTAATCCTGAAAAACAACCCCCATGCCCGAGAGCATAGTGCCATTCTCTGTAAGCGCCGCACCTGAATCCAAGGCACGTTCGGTAAAAGTACCGTCTCCGTTGTTGTGAAAAAGAAACTGCTCGGTAACGTCGTTGCTGACAAAAATATCCGTAAAGCCATCACCATCGTAGTCGGCAAAAGCTACCCCCAGTCCGTGTCCTTTTTTTGCGGCAATGCCGGAGGCCACGCTCACATCTTCAAACGTGCCATCTCCCTGGTTGTGGTACAGAATGTTCGAGATCAGGCCGAATTCTCCAGGCGGACAATACAACGGGGCCTCAGGACTGCCGCAGGCTTTGCTTTTCTCCGGGCTCCAATCCAAATACCGGGTAACAAACAGGTCCAGTCTGCCATCGTTATCATAATCCAGAAATCCCGCGGAGACGGACCAACCTCCCGCCGCAACCCCAGCCTTCGCAGTGACATCCGTAAAAGTGCCATCACCATTATTGTGGTACAAAATATTTTTCCCGAAGTTCGTCACGTAGATATCGGAAAAACCGTCATTGTCATAATCCCCCACCGCAACACCCATCCCGTAGTTGGTGTCACCGGCGTCTGCCAGGCCGGCCTGCTCGGTGACATCAGTGAAGGTGCCCTCCTTATTCTGACGATACAGACGGTTCCAGTAAGCGGGATCGTGGCGATCGAAGCTGAAGGGGCTGACCATGGGGTCTCGCACATGCCCCCCATTCACTAAGAAGACATCCAGCAACCCGTCATTGTTGTAATCTAGGAGCGCCACACCCCCCGGTTGCGCCTCAATGAGATATTTCTGAGAGGTTGGCGAGTTACGGAGGATAAAGTCGACCCCCTTCAAGGGGCCCACTTGGAACAAGGGGTTGGATTTAGGCTTTGCCTCTCGAGCGAGCAAACTGAGCGCGCAGAGCAGAGAGAGCATGTCTCTTCTGGTCATTCGTGCTCCTGACAATCCGAAACCCTTTCCTTGGCTCGGCAGCGCCCTGCAGCGCCCTGCTCGCATTGGAATCTTCCTCCGCGGACCATCATTTCTCGGAATTATAGGCCGAAATGCCGCGCGAGGGCCAGTGTTGCAGCTCGGCCCGGCGTCTCTAACGTCACACAAACGGAGGCGTCACTCCACCTGTATATCCGCGATGTGCGCCAGGGCAGTGTCAACTAGCCGGTTGTAGTCTTCAAGCTTGTGGCTGGGGTGATTCTTTTCCTGATTTTCCTTGTCAAATGCGGGCGAGGTCTCTGTGGCGTGCATGGCGTCAATCAGCTTGGCCAGGCCGGCGAGTTTGGCCGGCAGGGCGCTCACTTCCGCAAATGCCGTCTCCGGATGATAGCCGATGCGGTCTCCCGTCTGCATCGCATCGATCAAGGGATCGGGAGACCAGCCCGCTTGCCAGGTAGTGTTCAAGATGTCATATGTCTCGCGGAGGCGCGTCATCTTGCCCGCAAAGCCATCGAGCATTGCCCGATGGCGCGCCATCTCGGGCTTGATTCGCACCGTGACCGTCACCGCATCGGCAAGGCGAAAGCCGCGCGTGGTAATCACGGTCGTCAGCGTATCGCCCTCGAAGCGCCAGCCGGGCGCGCCCTTCTTCTTCGAGTACGCTACGGACTCCCCATTGACGCTCACCGAGGAAGGCGGCCAGCTTCCCGGGAGCCGCAGTTCGTATGCCCGTTCCGTTCGCATCGCCTTGTAATGACCCTCCACGGGCGCGACGGTCACAGTGAGTATGGTGCCGTCGCCGTTTAAAGCGGCGCGAATCGGCGTCCAAGCGCTTTCGCCGTACTGGTAGCCGGGTGTGTTGCCCGCGTCTTCATAGAGGCGATATTTTGACACCTGTCCGTCTTTCAGCGGGAAGACGGTGAGAATGAGAGGATCTACAGGTTTCTGGCCGGTATAGCTCATCGCCGGTTGCATGGGAATAATGCTGCCCGTCTTCACGTACAAAGGGATCTGCCTGATCGAAAAGCTGCGCTCCACGGTGACGGGGCCCTGGAAACTCGCGCCGCTGTCCCATTCGATCCAATTTCCGGGCGGCAGCCATACCGGGATCTTCGCAAGTTGCGAATCGTTCGCCACCGGCTGCGTGACCGGATCGGCAAGGATGCTGTCGCCAAACATGTATTCATTCTTTGCTTCATAGGCTTGCGGCGCTTCCGGCCAGTCGTAGTAGAGCGAGCGCAGAAACGCGAGTCCCGTGTCGTACGTTCTTCTGGCTTCGGTGTAGATGTAGGGTTGCATGGCATAGCGCCGCGCGAAACACTGCTCCATCAGGTCCGCATATGGCTCGGCGTAAGCCCAGATGCGGCGTTCCGCGTCCGGATTCTTCGTCGTGTGGGTTCGCAAAATGGGACTGAAAATCCCCCACTGGATCCAGCGCAAGTAAAGTTCCGGTTCGATGGCGCCGGGCATGTGGCCGCCGACGTCGTGGCTCCAGTATGCGTACCCCACGTTGGCCGCGGTGGCGGTGAAATACGGCTGGAAGGCAAGCGAATCCCAGACGGATATGGTGTCACCTGAAAAACCGATCTCGTAGCGATGATTCCCCAGGCCGCCCCAACGGTGAAACAGCAGCGCGCGCTTGCCCTCGCGCTCCTGATCGGTGAAGAAGACATAGTTCAGCCACCATGTGGGGTTGAGGTTGGAAACCTTTGTCGTCTCCTCCTGCTGCCAGTCGAGCCAGAAAAAGTCAATTCCCTGGCGTTCGAGCGGGTGAAGCACGATGTTCATGTAGTTGGTCGCAAACTGCTTGTCCGTGATGTCGAAGGGAACGTATTGCTTGGTCGCCGGGTTAATCCCCATACCGCGGGCCATCGGCGGGTAGCGGTCCTCCCAGGGCTGCACGCCGGAGGCCGGGTGGATATTGATTGTAGCCTCGAGGCCCTGTTCGTGCACGTGCGCAAGAAATTGATCCGGGTCCGGAAACAGCAGCCTGTTCCACGAGTAACCGGTCCAGCCAAGCTGGTGGCCAGAAGCGTCAAGCTTTCTGTTTCCCGCCAGCTCGCTAAACGTGGGATGCCAGTCCATGTCAATCACGAGCACGTCGAGGGGGGTATCGTGCTGATGGAATCCCCGAATCAGCTCGTCGAACTCCTGGTCAGTGTACGACCAGTAGCGCGACCACCAAGCGCCGAAAGCGAACCGGGGCGGCAGTGGAATCTTTCCGGCAAGGCGCGCGAAATCGTACAGGGCGCGCTTATAGTCGTGGCCGTAGCCGAAGAAGTAATAATCCTGGCGGTCGCCTGCGGGACGCAACATCACCCAGGGCCAGGGACTTTGCTCGCCCTGGGTGAAGGCGAAATCAGGGGAGTCGAACAGCGGCTGGGCGCCGTCGTCCACAACGGTCCAGCCGTCGCGCGAGATGAGCCCCGGTCCCAGCTTCACGTCAGAGCCCCGGACTTTGTCGAGCGTGCGCGTCGTGCCCAGAAGGTTGCCGGTATCCTCCATGCCAGGCTTCCACACCATCTCTTTTCCATTGAGGCTGAAAGTGATGCTGAGATTGTCCGCGCTAAATTTGCCGTCGGAATTTCCGGGCGCGTAGACCAGCGTCAGCACGCTGGTTTTGATCACCGTGCGCCTTCCGTCGGGCGCCGTTTCGTGCGTGAATTCCGGGACGGGCAGCTTCCGGTTCAGGAAGACCAGGGAGGCGTGATCTTCGAATTTGCCATCGGCGGCCCACTCCATGCGAATGAGTTGCGGCGTCAAGATGGTGAAGCGCGCATGCCCGGCAGCCACGATGGCGCGCGGATCGGCAACCGGATCATAACGGCCCGGGGCGTTCGTCGCCGCGATGGCGGGAGGGGAAAGTGGCAAGGCTCCCAGCCCTGCCGCGAACAAGCCTGCGCAAAGTGCGCGTAGGACATTTTTCATGAGCGTCTGTTGTCCTCGTGTCTTTTCAGGAAGGACTGCAATGGATCGTCAGTGCCCTTCTGCCAACTAGGATGACCTGGGTGGTCAGGCCTGCGTCCGTATGATTGGGTTAAGGTTAGCATTCTGCCGGCTCATGGGGACTCATTTCCGGAACACCGCGGACAGAAGGCCTGGCAGGCTACGAATCGTTCCTTGACTCGGAATCTGTCATCGTCGCCTGCCAGGCATTCGCCCCCCGCGGGTGGAGGGGCACATCTATCGGCACCAGGCGCTAGAAGTAGAACTTTCCAGCAACTTGTACACTTCGCGCCGGGTAGGCCCCGGTTATTGCCCCGAAACCATGGCCAACATTGCCCAGACTGTTGTTTGGCTCCATGAAGTCGGGATGGTTGAGGGCGTTAAACATCTCGAAGCGGAATTGCAGTCGCTTATGCTCACTGAAATTCCAATATTTTTGTATGCCCATGTCCCAGTCAAAGTACTGAGGCGCATGGAAATTCGACAGGAACCTTGGGCAGTCTCCAAGTGTGTATGGAGCCGGTTGCGAGAATGCCGCCGGGTTAATCCAGTCGGCGATCGATTGGTTTGCTGGCACCGGGCTCACTCCCGGCACAATGTTGGGGCGCTGATTGAAGCCGTTGACGCCAGCACCGACGCCAGTCACTGGTCCGATGGAAATGGGCAACCCTGACTTCGCAGTGAGAATTCCGCTCCACTGCCAGCCCCCCAGAACGGCATTAACAGGCTGGCCCCACCCCGCGCCCATTTGTTTCCCCTTGCCAAAGGGCAATTCGTAAGTGTAATAAACGACGAGGCTATTGGGGATGTTACTCACGTCGACCGAGTAATCTGTGCGGAAGTGGTACGGATCCATGGTATTGTTCCCATTGCCTGGGAACGCCCACCCCGAACTACCTTGCACATCATCCAGGAACTTCGAGTAGGTGTAGGAAATGTTGAGATCCAGCCCGGAGTGCCAACGGTGTGTATACGTCGCCTCGAGTGCGTTGTAGTTCGACATTCCGACAAGAGCGCCTCCCGCGCCCTCGTACACGCTACAGTATTCGGGGTAGGGGAGGTCCAATTGTCCCTGGCGAACCGTCGGGAGGTTAAGACCGCAGCTACTCCCCGGCATGTCACTGGCGCCATAGAAGGGGTTGGGTACGGCATTGAGGAGCCCAGTCCCCAACGCGAGATCTGCGTCGGGAGTCGCATTCCACTGGGCACCACCCGTAAGCAGGTTTGTGCCATGATTCCCGACGTAACTGATGTCCACCAGGTCATTGTTGGTGATGCTGTATTGAAATCCCATCATCCACTGCTGCACATAAGGAGAGGGCCGGATGGGGTGAGTCCCGCTAGAGCCATAGCCTACGGACGTCAGCGGTCCCAAAGAATTGCCCGTGGGCGCCCGTTCGCCTGTAGGAAATGCACCGGTGCAGGGGATTGCCGCCGTACCATTCCAGCACATTGCTCCTGCAGCTCCGGACAATGTCGTGTAGGGATTCAAGCCACCGTTGAGACTATTGACCCACGATGTCGTTTGCGAATATCCGGTGTTGTCCCCTTGGTTGTACCAAGCCGGCACATAAAAGACGCCGTAGCCGCCACGCAACACAAGCTTGTCGCGCAGTTGATAGGCAAGCCCGATGCGCGGAGCAAAGTTCTTATAATCAGTATCGTATACGCCTCTGTGACTGGGCGAGCTGAAGACAATTTCACCCGGAGCCGGAACAGCAGTCCCAGTCTCCTGGGCTTGTATGGGGTTCGTCGCAGAGTAGTTAAAATATTCTTGCGCATTGTGTCTTTCCGTGGGCGCGGTTTGGATTTCATAGCGCAGGCCCAGGTTGAGAGTGAGCTTGCGCGCCGCCCTCCAGCTATCCTGCAAATATATGCCGAATAGGGACTTATGGGTGGCCGGCCATGCGTTAACGCCGGTACCAGTCCCTACACCGGTTCCGAGCAGGAAACTGGCGAACCCGTTCCCCGTTCCCGTTGTTGGGCTTTGCGGATTGGGTCCACCCGTGGTCGAGGGGTCGAAGTCAAACTCGCTGTTCAAGACGTGCCCGCCATCGAGCTGAGCGGAAACGTCCATAGCCCCAAAAGCCAAGGTGTGCTTTCCCTTTACTTTCGTGAAGTCCAGCGAACTAGTAATCATTGTTTGCGGCGAGAGGTAAGTGCCCAAGTTCGTTGGCGCACCAAGGCCGGAGTAACCGTGTACTTCAACCCACGGGAAAATCGGGGAAAGCCCATCGATCCAAGACGGGAGTCCAACAGTTGAGACTTTGTATCCGTCGCCTTGTGACATCGACTGCTCAACGTGGCGGTTCACCCCCACATTCCCGCTCATGTTAAAGGTGGGACTAAAAACGTGGTTGTAGCCGAGGTCAGCGCTATATCGATTATTGGGAGCGACTACCCCCGGACCTCCCACATCCGAAGCTCCATAGTACGTTGGGAAGTTTATTTTCTGCTGGTATTTCTGTGACCAGCGGACGAAGATCCGATCAGCATCGGTGAAATTTTCGTCCACGCGGCCCGAGTACTCATTGGAATGTGCTGCGGCGCTTGCGGCCCCCGTAAAATTGTTCACCAGGAGAGAACTATTGGTGGGTGCGGGGTAATATTGTAGGAAGTTATGGGCAACCGTGTCCAAAGGACATAATGTTGGATTGGAACTTATGCCGCAGCCCGTTGTAAGCAGGTTGCCAGCGATAGGATCTCGGATGTATCCGCTGGCGTTAGGGGTCAGGCCCGTAACGGGATCCATTGTCCCTGCCGTGATTGGCCGCGTGCTGAAGGGATTGTAAATCTGCCCGGGATAGATCGGTCTTCCCTCAGCGTCGGTGCCTATCGCCGTCGTTCCCAGGAAGGCGGAGAGGTCCCCGCCCTCCTGCGCGGAGGTAGGCATCGTGCCAACGAAAGTTGCCGGTGTCGCGCTCCTCAGGCCATCAAAGAGGGCAAAGAAATAGGTTTTGTTCTTCCGGATTGGGCCGCCAATCGTGCCGCCAAACTGCTTGCGTGTGAAGGCGGGTTTAGGTTGGTTAGCTGCGTTGTTGAAAAAGTAGTTCGCATCCATAGCGCTATTGAGGTAAAACAGGAAACCATCGCCGTGGAATTGGTTGGAACCCGACTTAGTCACCACGTTGACTACATTGCCGCTGCTCCACCCATACTGCGCTGTGAACGCGTTGGTCTGCACCTTGAATTCCTGCACGTCGTCCACTGACGGAACAAAGATCACGCCTCCCCAATCGACGCGCGTGTCCCAGGTTCCGTCCAGCAGGTATTCCGCAGTGTTAAAGAAGGTGCCGCCGAAATTGAGGAAGGAGATATCTTGATCCGCACTTTGGGAGATACCCGGGGCCCCCACAACCTGCTCTTCGGCAGTGTTGCTGACCGAGGAACTCAGCATAGTCAAGGAGATGACGCTTCGGAAGTTCAAAGGAAGCTCCGCCACTTCTCTCCCGACAACATCCGCCGAAATATTGGCGTTATCCGCATTCAGAAGTGGTGCTTGTGAAGTGACTTCGATGGTTTGGGTCACTGCTCCGACGACCAAGCTAACATTCTGTGTGGCTGCCTGGCCGGCCACCAAAGCGATTCCCTCTTGCCTGTATACCTTGAACCCCGGGGCCCCCACTTCGAGCGTGTAGACAGATTGGGGCAGGAGCGTAAAAGTGTAGCCCCCGGTGACTTCGGTCGAATACTTCCAGGAAATCCCGCGTTCGGGACTCGTAAGGGTTACCTTTGCGCCGCTAACAGCTAAGCCTGCCGGATCAGTGACAGTGCCGCTCAGCGTCGCCGTAATTGCTTGGCTCCCCTGGCCATAGAGCGGTTTGCCGCTCAGAAACACGAGCGCAAGAGCGGAAAATAGCAGGGAAGAAGCTATTGCCGCACAAACACTCCATGTTGATTTTCCAACCATTTGTTTTTCTCCTTTTTTTCGGAAGAATCGCACTGTATATTTCGGGGAGAGATAGGAGGGCCCGCTACACCCCCTAGGTGGGGTTGTGTGAACTCCATCCTATCCCTCTGTCGCTAAGGACACCCAAGATCCCGCAGAGCGCAAAAAGCAAAGGTAGCAAAACAAACTTCCGTGACGGCCTAGAACCGTTATGCGATCGCTGGCTCAGAATATACTTTACCCAGCAACCCGCACATGCTAAGATTGTCAGAAGAGGGGCGGAAGTTACCGGGGGTATGTAACAGGTAAGAACCGTTGCAGGCTCCTTTTCGACCGAGTGTCAGGATCGTGCGAACGGGTGACTTGGCATGAAAGCTGCTCCACAAGGCACACCAAACGAGGGTCTTAACACGCCCGTTACACCTCAAGAGCAACGGGCGCAACTTGAGAGAATACTGCGCTCCGAAGCTTTTCGCCTTGCCCCTGGTTTACAGAAGTTCCTCGAATTCGTCGTCTCCAAGACCATCGAAGGCTCATCCCAGGGAATCAAAGAGTACACTGTCGGCACCGAGGTGTTTGGACGAACCGACGGGTACGACCCAAAGATCGACACCGTCGTTCGGATCCAAGCGCATCGACTGAGGGAAAAACTCAAGGACTATTACAGCAGCGAGGGAGCTGGGGATGGAATCTTTGTTGAAATCCCTAAGGGTCACTATATCCCTTGGTTTTCCCGCCGACTGATCCTTGCGGGAAGGGAACTTGAAGGTCCTCAGCCTCCCACTTCACCTTCGGAAACTCCGGAGGCGGTGAAGGAGACGCTCGCCCCCAAGCGCGCACCTAGCTCACGCCTGAAATCTGGGCGCCAGTTCATGAAGAAGGCTCTCCTTTGGACTCTGGCTGGCGTGGCGGGGATGTACTTGCTTCTTGGGGGAGCGCTTCTTCTCCCTCGCCTATGGAGCAATCACGCCACTGAGCAGCCAAGTCGGATTCGGCCGGAACCCCTTTTGCCGACAGGCCTTAAGGGCCCTCTCAATGATTTGTGGGCTGATTTCTTAGAAGAGGAAAGCTCGCCCATCGTGGCTTACTCCAACGCCATATTCCTGACGAACGAAACGGCTGACTTGTTGCGACTCAAGAGCGAGGAGGTTGATAACCTGGGATCCCCAGCAAGCCGCGATCTGGCCAACAGGCTGGTTGCGAACCCCAGCCTCCTCGAGCACGCCGGCCCTGTTTTCTTCGAGGATTCATACACCGGGACAGGCGAAGTGATGGCAGTGTTCTACGTGACGCGGTTGTTTTCGCAGCTTCACTCGCCCTTGCAGGTCAAGCGGAGCCGACTGGTTACCACTGATGACCTCATGCGCCACGATGTGATTTTTCTGGGCTCAACAATAGAGGACGCGCTTCTGGCAGGGCTTCCTCTGACCCAGGATTTCGTTTTCCTCAGGCCGCTGGAACCTGCGGCTAAGTGGAGGCAGCGGATTTCAAACCTGCATCCCCAGCCCGGCGAAAGCTCGTCCTACGCGATTGAGCGCGACCCGAAAACCTACGCAGTGCGAGCGGACTACGCATTGGTCAGTTTCTTGCCGGGGATGTCGCCGAACAGGAAGATCGCGATTCTCGGCGGGCTGACCACGCTCGGCACCCAAGCTGCAGCCGATTTCGCCACCTCGCCCTCCCAAATTGCCGAACTTGCCGCGCGGCTTGGAAGCGGACCGGATACCTTGCACAAGAAGGTCCCTCCCTTTTTCCAGGCCGTAATAAGAGCGGAGATCATGAAGGGTGATATTCTGAGCGTTAAATACGTTGCTGGACATGTCATCCAGGCTGCCCGACATTCGCCCCCCAAGGACTGAGGCCCTACCCCGCAGCTGACCCTCTCCGAGCCTGTTCATGAGTTGTTCGGCAGAGGAGAAGGTCGCACTACCCTCGGGCATCCACATGTGTTGCGGAGATTGATGTCACACACGACCAAGACGGCCGTGTCGTCCAGCGGCTGTCCGTATCCACCAAGGTCTCCATCGGACTGCCACCCTGACGGAGGCTGACATCCCGATGCTGCGGGCGGCCATTGAACTCATGGCCTCGGGCTCGCCGGCACACCTCGGTGAGTTCAGAATAGGCGCTCCAAAATGTATTTACTTTCCGACCGTGAAGTTTTCAAACTGGGCGCTGCTGCGGAATGCAAACATTCCCACATCCAATACACCCTTCGCACCCGGCACATCGGTCGCACCGATCTTCGTCCAGTGCACACCGTCTGCGCTTGAGTACCCGGTGAATTCGCTGCCGCGTCTTTCCAGCTTCAGCCAATGCGGCCAGACCGTATAGCCCTCAATCTTCGTATGCTCGTTGAGCAGGCCGCTGCCCTCCCCGGCCCATTCAAGATAAGAGCCTTCCGCCGGCGAGGATCCCAGGACCGCGTAACCGCCCGGCTGGCCCGGCTTCGTTATGTCGTTCCTGACCATGATGCCGGTCAGTCCCACCCAACCCGTACGCAAATCCGGGTTGTCCAACTTGACCACGACCGTGCCGGCGCTCGGCAGCCCCTGGCGAAGATAGATCGCACCGTATTGGTCGCCGTACTGCATCGCGGTGTAGTTCTGGACGCCCGGGTCTCCACCGCCGGCGCGAATGTAAAAAGTATTCTTATCGATCTCTTTTAAAACAGCCGGGCCCTCCTCAAAGGTCTGGTACGGAGGGCTCACCGTCCGTCCAGCCGCTCTCGGAACTATACGAAGCTGTTTCGCGAGTTTGCCGGCCTGCACTTCAACTTCATCGGATTCGGGGCATTCCAGATTGACGAATGCCAAGTCTGCCTTTTCGCCAGCCTCGAGCCAGACGCTTCTGGGTACGGTTTCCCTCCCAAGCTGCAACGGCACCGGCGCAAGGCCTTCGGCGCCCAGATTCTGGACGGCAATCTTTATCTCAAAAGGCTCTCCCGCAACCGCACCGTTCTGCGGCATGTCGATATTGGTCACGCGCACCTGGGCGGCTGCGGCTTGCTTGCCGTCAAGAACCAAGCGGCTAATACCGGCCCCCTGGATAGACGGCGAACCTCCGGCTGCTCGTTCGGCCTGGAAGCGGTCAAGGTCCAGAACTCCGATGTTTTCAGCAAAAAGCGCGGGCCTCAGATCTGGCTTATCAAAACCGACCCGGACATCGTGCAACTCAAGGCGTTTTACATTTTGTGCGTAAACGGCGTAGGATTGAAGAATGGAAAATGCGCTGTAGCCCTCGCCCTCGGATTGCTCTTCATTGCTTCCCCCCGTAATGGTCATGCGCACGTTATTCAGGATGATCGAGCCCACCGGGTCGTCCGGCGGCGCGGAGATATAAATAGGCGTTTTGCCCGCCCCCAGCACGGTCAGATTGTTGACAATGATTCGTCCTATTCCGAGGTCGTGGCCGGCAGATGGGGCGCGGTGTCTATAGGCCACATAAATTGGCGTTCCCACATCGATCATGGTGAGGTTCGAAAGAACCATGTTGTCCACAGGTCCCTCGGCTTGGAAACCTGCCTCGGTAGGATACCGCTGCGAAGTGGGACTCCACGATTCAGCCGGCCCATAAATGATGGAATTGGTGACCAGGACGTTGCGTCCTCCGACGCGCATGCCGTTGCAGCCCGAGTTTAGGATGCAGTTGCTAACAGTCACGTTCTCCCAATGATTGCCCGACAGACTGTCATCTCCAGTGAAGAGCCGGCAATTGGAGATCGTTGCGTTCCGGACATCGATCATGTTGATGCCGTCATAGCCGCCGTGAACTGTGAGGCCGTCAACGCCAACCTCTTCGCAATGGTGGAGAATCAAGGCGTAGTTTCCCGCATCCTTGATCGTGACATCGCGAACCGTAATGTGCTGGCAGTTAAAGAACAAGACAGCGTGGGGACCTCGGATCCTCTCCTCGCCATTCGGATTGCCCACCCCGTTTCCGTCAATCACGCCGGATCCGATGATGGCTACATCACGCGCCCCTTTGGCCACGATGAGCGCGTCATACCAGTCCGGAATTGGGCGAGATCCTTGGAACCCGGAACCGGGTCCCCCCGGTGCAGCCGGCTCGTATTGGGCGAGATCCTTCGTGCCAAGCAGCGTGGCCCCCGAGGCAAACCACAAGGTGACATTGCTCTTCAGCCAAACGGTCCCCGAGAGGTAAGTCCCTGCGGGGAAATAAACCGTGCCTCCGCCAGCCTTCGCACAAGCATCGCTAGCCTTATTGATGCTCTCCCTGTCGAGCGTAACCCCGTTGCCGACGGCTCCATAGTCTTTGACGTTGAAGACCGGCGGAGCCTGGGCGAGCGCCGCCGGGACAGCGGTGAGAAGGAGCACAAGTATCGCGGCAATCATAAGCGTTCCTCCTGGACGCATTGTGGGCGTCGAAATCAAGACTTTTAATCCAGCCTGTATCTGTTCGGAGTTACCAACCTCTTCCTGCACTGGAACACTTGACCCTTACTTTAAGGTGCAAGCCTTCGAGCCGCCAGCGCCGAATCGTTCTCGTCGAGGCGCATCGCAGAAACTCCTATACCACGAAGCCGGGATCAAGTAGTTTTGGTGTGATTACAGGGCAAAAAATTACGCCCCCGAGTCAACGCAAACGATTGTCCATCTGAACTGCCGATACAGCGGTCCTGTTCGATGATCCTGTAGATAGTAGACCAATTCCGACCCCACGGCAATTGTAAAGGCCCCTAGTCCAGCAGGTCCAGCGTGTGGGTGCAACGAAGCCCCTCCTTGCGCACGACATGGGTGACGTCGATTCCCACCTCGGACAACGCCCAGCCGTGAATTGTTCCAACCACACCCCTGCCGATGATAAGGACTTTCATGACGTTCTCGCTTGGCGCTGTCAGTTTTGTACGTTTCCAGTGAAGGAAGCAAGCGTAGCGCCCCGACGGTGTGACCCGACAAGCGTTATTAACCGCGCGACGCCAACAGCGGTCCATCACCGCTGTCCTGCTTGTACCAGCGATCCGGCAATCAGTTCGCGGTGATTATCCCCCGGGTTTGATCGTACTTTCCACTCGGAAGAGCTTGAAATTGGAATAGTGGTGCGTGTTGCGAACCTCAATGCCGCGATAAACGACCTCGACCGTCACCTCGCGGGGAAGCCAGAGCGCTCTCTCCGACCCGCGCAGCTTGACGGTGTAGAGGTCAACCGTCGAGATCTGGCTCCTGAGCCCGACATCCGTGCGAGGTGCAAGAAGCCAGGTTATGACCCGCAGGACCTGGAAGGTTTGGGAGTCGATCCACGCCAGTCCTTGGACCAACACCACGAGGCTTTTGCCGCCCATGCGTAATCCCGCGATACTGTGCACTCTCTCGGGATCTTGCGCAAATCCCACGACATGACATTTCCGATTTCGAATCGTCTGGGTTCCGAAGTGCCGGAAGCGGTTATCGGGCTGGTTGGCCGGGCTCAAGTATAGCCAGCTTGATGCGAAGCCGGAGGTGATCATGAAGGAATCGCTAGAACTCGAGTCATCGAAGTGGTTCCCCTTGAGGTCCGTGCGGTACTCTTCAAAGGCCGGGAAATCGCCGGCCGGCCGGGGTATAACGATATAGCGAAACTTGTGAAGGTTCGCGCCGTGACGGATCCCGCTATACCTTGCAGGGAAGATCATTTCGGAGAAGACCTCCTCATCGCAGGAGACCTGGGGGAAGTCATGAAAAAGGAGGGTACCCGTTCGCCCGACGCGCTCGAGAACCATCGGCAGTTGATCCTGGCTCCCGGTCGGTCGGAGCTTGTGCAGAAAAGGGGAGTCGTGAATCTGACTCGGAGTCCAATCGATCAGCGTCTGAGCGCGTTTGTAGATTTCGATTTCCGAGGGCGTAAGTTGCAGCGTAGGTTCGGGTGACCGGGGAGGCGCCGCAGGCTGTTGCAGCCTCGCTCTTACTGCGCCGATGGACGCGGCTGCCAGCATGAGCGAACTCACAAGCGCCCAGACCTTCATACGGGGAGTATTCACCTGGGTGTTGCCCAAGTCAAGACGGCAGATTGTGGGGCCTCGGGGCGGCTTCCAGCCTCAAATCTTCGCCGTCTCATCGGCTGGCAAACACGTGCGACGGGTCACGTTTCCGATTAAGGCTAGCGACTATGCGGCGAATTGGAGGAATTCGGTGGGCCAATTTCCTCGAACGGCGTTCAGGTCCTCGAAGCGGACTTGGATGGCAAGGGCTTGTGCGGTCACATGCTGCCGGTAAGCCCGAAGGGCGAGAATCGCCGCCACCGCGACAACTAGGAGCGCCACCACGGACAAGAGGATGAACTTCGCGGCGCTTAGTATTTTACGCATGCAAGGCTCCTCCTTCCACGGAGCGCCGTGTGCGACGGATATCGCGGACGAGAGCAGGTATCCAACTCCAATCGACAAGACAGGTTCGCACGGCTTGCTACTCAGCTCGCAGGGCCTTCATCGGATCTACCTTGGTGGCGCGCCGCGCGGGCAGGAAGCTGGCTAGCAGCGCGACCAAGACCAGGGCCAAGGCCACCAAACCGAACACGGCCGGCTCGGCAAGACTCAGGGGGAGATTCAGCTTGCTTGAAACCAGGCGGGCGCCTCCAATGGCCGCGACCACTCCGGCCACCAGACCCGGCAGCGTCAACACCAGGCCATTCCGCAATACCAGGCCCAGCACTTTGTGCCGCTGCGCGCCCAAGGCCATGCGGATTCCGAACTCATGCGTGCGTTCGCTGACCGCATACGCCATGACGCTGTACAATCCGACCGCCGCCAACGCCACCGCCAGCATGCCGAGCGCGGAAAGCAAGCCCGCCACGATCCGCTCCGCGAACAGGCCCCCCTGCGTGTACTCGCTTAAGGGCGCCGTGTCGTACAGTCCGCTGCTCAGGGCCAGGGCCGCCACTTCACGCCGCAGTGCCGCGCGCGCGGCCCCCATGTCTCCGCTGGTCCGGATATAGAAGAAGGTGGTATAGCCTGAATAGTAGATCTGCCGGAATGGTCCGTAAAAGAAGGGCATGGGCGCCTCTGGCGGGTTGCGGTACTTGCTGTCTTTGACCATGCCTACCACGGTCGACCAGATATCCGAAACGCGCACCCTACGGCCGATGGGGTCCTTCCCCTCAAAGTACTTCTTGGCAAAGGTCTGGTTGATGATAATCACCGGGAGAGTGTTTGTGTCGTCTTGCTCGGTGAAGTCGCGGCCCGCCAGCAAGGGAATGCGCATCAGACTGAAGTACCCGGGCGCCACGATGGAGCGCGGGAGAGAGATCACCCCGCCCCGATCCTCCAAGAAGCCCTCCACCTCCACGCGGTCGCTCCCGATTCCAAAAATCGTAAGCGGAACCGAGTCCGCGTAGCTCACCTGCTGGATACCCGGAGCCGATTCCAGACGCAGACCCAGGTTGCGGAAGAACTGCTTTTCCTGACTCAACGAGTAGCCGTTGGTGGAAAGGTAGAAATGCGCCACCAATACGTTCCGCGAGTCGAAACCCGGATTAAGCGTGGCGAACTTGTGGAAGCTCCGCACCGCCAGACCAGCTCCGCAGAGCGCCAACGTCGCGAGCGCCACCTCCAGCACCACCAGCGCCCCGCGGGCGCGGTGCGAGCGAACGCCGGAAGTCCCGCTGCGGCCTCCCTCTTTCAGCGTTTCGATGATGTCCACGTGGCCGATGGACAAAGCTGGCATGATGGTTGAGAGCACGGCCGCGCTGACGGAGATTAGCACCGTAAACGCCAGCACGTTGGCGCTTGGGTCCACGTGCAACAGCGGCTCAAGGGCGGCCCGAATGGAGGGTTCCAAGAAGGGGAGCACGCGGTAGAGTGATCCTCCCAGCCAGCGTGCGAGCAATACGCCGACAATGGCGCCCGCGCCAGCCAACAGCAAGACCTCCGCCAGTTGTTGCTGCACGACCCTTCCCCGGCTGGCGCCCAAAGCAATGCGCACCCCAAATTCTCTCTGTCGGGAAACCGCGCGGGCCATCAAAAGGTTCGCGACGTTGGCGCAGCAGATCAACAGCACCAGAACGCACACTGCTGTCAGGAGGTACAGTGGATCGCGCAAGCTCGCCTGCAAACCGTACGACGCCTGCCATATGGGAACCATCCAGGCGCCGATGCCCTTGTGCGTATCCGGGTGATCGGCGGCGATTCGCGCGGCGATGACCCGAGCTTCCTCCCTCGCCTGCTCGATCGTGACGCCGGGTTTCAGGCGCACAATGACGTCGAGGAACCTGGCATTCCAGTCGTCGGCGGCCCAGGTGTTCAGGGCGCCCATCTCGAGGATCATGCTGAGCGGCACCCAGACATCGAAAGCAGCTCCGCCGTACGTGCCACGGAAATCCGGCGCTGTGACACCGACGACGATGAGCGGGTGTCCGTTGACGCGAACCGCGCGCCCCACGATGCCAGGATCAGCGCCGAACTGGGTTGTCCACAGCCGGTGACTGATGACCACGATGGGGGAGGCGCCAGGTACGTCCCGATCCTCTTCCGGTAGAAACAGGCGGCCCAGGAATGGCTTGACCCCCAGCACCGTAAACAAGTTGGCCGAGACCACTTCCCCCATGGCGCGCCCGGGGTGATCGTTCGAGCCGATGGTGAAGAAGGAAGTGTGCGAGGCGATCACGCCTGAGGCCGCTGTCAAACCCCGCTGGAAGGCACGAAAGTCCGGATGCGTGAACTGGCCCAGCCGGGCCCCGTCTGGGGCAATCCCCTCCAGCGCCACCAACTCGTGCGCGTTCCGCACGCCTGTAATCGGGCGCAGCAACACAGTGTCAATCCAACTGAACACCGTCGTGCTGGCGGCGATCCCCAGTCCGAGCGTCACCACGGCCACGGCCACGAACCCCGGGCTCTTCCGCAGAACTCGCCAGGCAAAACGCAGATCGCTCAATATGTTAGCCATGTCGTCCTATTCGGGGTGATGCGACGCAACTGGCATGCCAGGGACCGAGATTTCCATTTTGGCATCCCGAGCCCCAGCAGTATACTCCCCACCGGCTCCTTCGCAGCCACAATTTTGCACTCCAGTGGGCTATCCACCAGCCAGGTGTGCGCCTTCCTGATCGAGTCAACCGGCACCTTGACTGCACCCGTAGCGCGGAGTCATCCCGCACCGGGCGGGATGACTCCACGGCTCTTCGTTGTGCAGATAGTAAACGGGTGGACATTTTCGGATTAAGAACCGCGGAGTAGTGCATTGCGCGCACAACTCCCTGCTCCACTTTCTGGTACGCGACGACGCGAAGCAGGCGGCTCGACCTGCGGCGCTGACCGGGGCCAACGAGATTTGGGCCTCCGAGACGGTCCTTTATGCAACCACTGCCGAAGCGCGCCGAGTGCTGTCCCCACGGGATGGGCGGGACTTTATGGACGAGTGGCCGCCGAGCCTTCGACGTGAGACTACTTCCGAAGATCTGACCACACGGGGGTTAGCCGCTGAGGTCAACACAGCAGTGTTACCCAGGACCTACGTTGGACGGTGGGGGCTATCCGGGAGATGGACTTGCACTTCGACTTCGCCAGAGGCATCACTGACCCCGAGGAAATTGGCTCGCTTCCACCCTGCCCTGTTTTTGTCGGCTTTGGTTAAATTCCTCACATATTCAAATCACTGTTGGGCCTCGGTGGGTGCCGGCTCTGTATCAACTTCCGGAGTTGGCGCTTTCGCCGCAGCGCTGGCTCCGGGCCTCATCAGGAGGAACAGGGCACGCCCGCTGATTTCCTCATCGAATTCCGCACCGCCTCCCTCAAATGCCAGCCTGATCCCTTCCACTGAGCGTTCGGGAGCTACTTTGCCGAGAGCGCAGTTGACTTGCAGCGTCGCGGTTCTCGATACCCCCAACACCGGCAACAGGCGGATGCGGAAAACGGCCAGGCCACCTGCGGGCATGGAGCCAGAGAACATTGGCAAACGCTTGGCGCCGAACGGCGGGGGCCCTAATGCCCGGCCTTCGCGCAGGAGCGCACCCGGCGCGATACCGTAGGAATCAAAACTGACGAGCTCGCTCGCCACCCAGACGCCTGTCTCAAGCACATCTCCACTCGAGGACTTTTGGGTGTAAGTCCCCGCCGCCGTCACCGACTCGCTTTGCGGAGCGAGCGTGCCTGCGCCGCTCAGCTCGCAACTCGCGCCATCGGCGGACTTGACCACCGCCGGACAGGCGGACGAGTCACCGGAATCGCAAAGAAACCCCGAGCCGACCAGGAGGATGTAATCATTATTGCTGCTTTGGGCTATCGCCGGAACAGCAGCCAGAAATAGGGTCAGGCCCGGCCGTACCACCCACGCGATGACCCGGCTCAGAAATACCCATTGGCATGGCATAATCTCCTCCCATCGTCTGCGCAAGCTAAACAGAACCCGCAAGCGGTTGTCTCTCGGCAGCGGAGGAATAGTGTGGCCCACAGCGAAAGCAATGGGCCGCTGGTCGCGCGCACAATGAACCCTCCCGTCCTGTCGGAAGCGAATGAGCACGCTTAGGATAACGCAGATCTACACTCTGCCACTCCCGCTTGCAAGTTTCTGGGCGGTTTGGCTGGCCGCGGGCTGCGCGTCGGGAACCCGCGCAGCCGCGCGGTGCATCAGTGTGATCAAAAAACTTGTCGTGCCTTACCTGCTGAAAAAATCGCCTACGGGCTTACGGTGTGCGCAGGAAGCCGTGATACACACCGCCCGCGTCGATGTACCAGCCCGTAGTCGCCCCGTCGGGGGTGATGTCTAAAGGCAGCGTGCCCTGCCAATTGCCCGTGCCTGCTTCGGAAACGTCGAAGGTGGTGATCTTGCCGCCAGGAGTGCGCAGGAAGCCGTGATACACGCTGTTCTTATCTGCGTAGAACCCTGTGATCGTACCCGCTGGGTTGATGCCGCCGAAAGCGGGCATGAATTCGGCAGCGTAGGTGCCCTGATAAGTGCCAGTGCCGGCACCGGGAACGTCAACCGGCGTCAGGGCACCATGGGGAGCACGCAGGAAGCCGTGAAACACATTGTTCGCGTCGATGTACCAACCATTTATTTCCCCAGCCGGGTTGATGCCGGAAGTGCCGGTGCCCTGAATGGCGCCAGTGCCTTCGTTGGGATCATCAAATTCCGTGATGATGCCGTCGGCAGAGCGCAGGTAGGCATGAATCATGTAGTTCACGTCCATGTACTCGCCGATGATCGCCCCTTCTGGAGTAATGCCTGAGAAGATGGCGGGGTACGTGCCCTGGCCCGAACCGGGGACCGTGCCGATGTCTGGAGGATCGTACGTGGTGAAGTCGCCGTGGGGCGTGAGCACGCAACCGTGCCACACGTAGTTCGCGTCCGCGTACTCAGCCGATATCAAGCCGGCGTCGTTCACACCGTGACCTGCGGTGCCTTGATAGCTGCCCGTGCCTGCGCCCGGACAATCGAATGTGGTGAACCAGCCCCGGGCACTGCGCCGGAACCCGTGATAACTATTGTTTGCGTCCATGTAGGTTCCCACGATTTCCAGGGATCTATTCATGCCATGAACTTCCTCGGTACCCTGGTAGGGGTTTGTGCCTGCGCCCGGAGCATCGAACGTGGTGAGCTTGCCGTCAGGAGCGCGCAGGAAGCCGTGAGACACATTGTTGCCATCGACGTAGGTTCCCGAAATCCAGTCTCCTTGCACGATGCCAATCGGCATCGTGCCCTGGCCAGCCTCTGTGCCAGCGCCCGTAACATCGAACGTGATGATTCTGGGCTTCTGAGCGCTCGCGGAAAGGCCCAGCCCCAGCATGGACAGGGCCAGGCAAAGGGCGAGCGCTCCCTTCCGTCGGATTGCCGAACAGAATTGGTAAAAAGCAATATGGTTTGTCATCATTGGTTAATCCCCTTTTGGCTTATCTCTGGCAGAATTTCCTCCGGAGGTAGGGGTAGGGCTTGCCCGATCCGTCGGCTGACGGAGACGGCAAGCCGTCCCCCTACGAACGAACGGAATAGCATCCAGCTAGAAATAGGATTCGGTGGATTGCTCTCAACGTGAAGAACTCTCCTTCCGCGAGCACTTTCCGGCGGCCACGTGCAGGCGTCAATGTCCTGGGTGTCATCCGATCGTCGTCTTTACGTCGTGAGCTAACTCGCTGGGTAGAAACGGGTTGTAACCAGATGTACCCTCAGGAAAGGGCCTTGACTGGGCTTATGTGGGTGGTAAACTCCTACCAGTGCTGGGAGACGGCCAATGCCTGACCCGCCCCTCGTCTCGCATGTTGTCCACTTCGGGGTCTTTGAGGCTGACCTTCGCTCCGGAGAGCTGCGCAAGCACGGGGTCAAGGTCAAAATTCAGGAACAACCCTTTCGAGTTTTGGCCATGCTGCTGGAGCAGCCGGGCCAGATCGTCACGCGCGAGGAGTTGCGCAACAAGCTTTGGCCTACCGACACATTTGTGGACTTCGAGCACGGTCTGAACGCCACCATCAACAAGCTGCGCGGCGCGCTGGGCGATCCGGCAGACAACCCGCGTTTTGTAGAAACCTTGCATCGCCGGGGCTATCGCTTTATCGCGCCGGTCGTAGGGGCAGACGGGAGTGCCCCCGCTGTGGCGCCGGTGTCCTCACCGGCGATTCCTGTAGCGGCGATGTCGCCATCGCCGCGCGAAACGGCGGCGAGAGACCGCCGCTACAGCAGACGGTGGAAGGTCCTTGTTCCCGCCGCCGTGCTCCTTGTCGCTGTTGCCATTGCGGGAACGTTCCACTTCCGCTCGCGCCAGCCCACGGCCCGCCTGACCGACAAAAACACGATTGTCCTTTCCGATTTCAACAACAAGACCGGTGACAGCGTATTCGACGACACACTGAAGCAGGGGCTCTCGGTAGAGCTTGAGCAATCGCCCTTTCTCGCCCTTCTTTCTGAGCGCAAGGTGAATGAGACATTGAAGCTGATGGGACGTCCGGCCGGTGACCGGCTGACGCCGGAGGTCACACGCGAGGTCTGCCTGCGCACGGGCAGCATGGCCATGTTGACAGGCTCGATTGCGGGGCTAGGCAGCCAGTACGTGATTGGCTTGAAGGCAGCGAACTGCGACACGGGCGATGTGCTGGCGGAGGCGCAGGAGCAGGCGGCAAGCAAGGAAGCGGTGCTCAAGGCTCTCGACGCCGCTGCGGTCAGTATGCGGAGCAAACTGGGCGAGTCGCTCGGCTCGGTGCAGAAATACGCCACGCCGTTGGTGGAAGCGACCACACCATCCCTGGAGGCGCTGAAAGCTTACAGCCTGGGACTAAAGACGCGCAATGTGAAGGGGGACACAGCCGCGCTGCCCTTCTTCAAACGGGCGGTGGACCTTGATCCCAATTTTGCCATGGCCTACCGCGCCATGTCGTCCATCTACGGCAACCTCAACGAAGCGGGGCGGGCGGCGGAGAATGCACGCAAGGCTTACGACCTGCGGGAGAAGGTAAGCGAACGGGAGCGGTTCTACATCGAGGTGACCTACTACTCGTTTGCGACGGGAGAGGTGGAGAAGGTGGCGCAGACCTACGAGCTGTGGCAGCAGACCTACCCAAGAGACGGCTTGCCTTACAGAGGGCTGGGGGGTGTTTCCATGGTCCTGGGAAACTGGGAAAAGGCATTGGAGGAATTTCAAGAGGCGCTGCGCCTGGAGCCAAATCGGGGCAACTATGTCAACCTCGGCATCACCTACACGAGCCTCAACCGGCTGGATGAAGCGGAGGCGGTTTACAAGCAGGCGGAGGAGCGCAAGCTGGAGTACGAGCTTCTGCTCACGTGCCGCTACTGGTTGGCTTTTCTCAAGGGCAATGCGGCGCAGATGGCGCAGTTGGCCTCAGCCGCCATGGGCAAGCCGGGCGCGGAAGACCTGTTGCTGGCCACGCAAGCGGACGCGGAAGGTTGGTACGGCAAGCTGAAGAACGCGCACGAGCTGACCGGGCGGGCGATGGATTCAGCCCTGCACAACGACGCCAAAGAGAGTGCGGCGGCCTATCAGGCGGCGGCAGCGCTGCGCGAGGTGGAAGCGGGAAACCGGGAGCAGGCACGGGCCGAGGCCAAGGCGGCGTTGAAGCTGGCCCCGAACCGCGATGTGCAGGCCATTGCGGCGCTGGCCTTGGCGCGGGCAGGCGAAACGGCAGCGGCGGAGAAGCTGGCGGCCGAACTCGACAAGGCCTTCCCGCTGGACACGCTAGTCCAGAGGTATTGGCTGCCCACCATCCGTGCGGCGCTCGCCCTGGAACGCAAAGACCCGAACCGGGCAATCGAACTATTGAAGGCGGCGAGCACGGTCGAGCTTGGTGACCCAACGAACCTCGCGGTATTCCTGTGCCCCGTTTATTTGCGTGGAGAGGCGTATCTCATGCTCCACGACGGCAACGCAGCGGCAACGGAATTTCAGAAATTCATCGACCACCGAGGAGTGGTGGTGAACTTTCCCTGGGGCGCGCTGGCCCGGCTGGGGCTGGCGCGCGCTTACGCCCTCGAAGCCGGTGTAGGGGCGCCCCTACGGCCTGACGCCGTCGCCAGAGCCCGCGCCGCATACCGGGACTTCTTCACGCTCTGGAAAGACGCCGACCCCGACATCCCCATCCTGAAGGAAGCCAAGGCGGAATACGCAAAGCTGAAATAGTCGCCGCGCTCCGATCCCTGCTTGCAAGACCTCCTGCGCCGTATGAACTTCCCGCCGTAGTTCGCTGTGTGCCTGAGCCCTCCCACCCTGAAGAAAAAGTCGGGTGTTTTACCCACCTGTTGAAATGAAAAGGAGGCATGCCGGCGGACCACCAATTAGGTTACAGCCTACCTTTTTGCAGGTGTTTGGGGACGCGCGAGGGCTGTTGAACAGGCCAACCCACCCGCTAAACCTAATTGGGAGTGAAAAATGTTAGTGCTGTTCCATAAAAGGCGATGTCAAGAGAAACAATTCCCCCTCGACCGGAGGCCGAGGGAATATTGACCTCGGCATCGAGCCCCTGTAGCCTACTAGGGGCCTTTTGGCTTTGCTCTGGCTCTCTGACCTATCAACTCGGCTCGTCCCGAGCAGCGACGAGGCTGCCTGGCTTTTCCGTCCCCTTAGTTGCATCTTCCTGTCGTGACGACGGCGCTCGGCTCCTGGAACTTGACAAGCGAAGCGGCTGCCAACTGGCAACCCATGGTTCTATCTGAGACTCGTGGCCTATAGCTTTCTTGGGTTATCCGAGGGAGCATAGGGTATCGGTAGAGACTCATGTGCAAGGTGCACGGGGCCTAACAGCACTAGAGATACTTGCCCTCGAACCCGAACGTCTCCAGAACCCGATTGGCCCACCGCCAGGTTGATCCCAGGGGATGGAACGGACTCTCTACCCGAGACGCTCAAGCCGCTTGCGGTTTCAGTTGTTCAGCGTCGAAACGTGCTCCTTTCTTCCAGAGGATTAAAGTGATCGCCGCAATCTTGCGTGCCAAGGTGAGACGAGCCATCGAAGGCTTCATGCCCTTGGCCAGCAAAGCCTGGTAGAAATCATGGAAGGGCCCGGCACAACTGCTGGCCTTCGCGGCTGTGCCCTTGAAGATGTTTTTGAGATCATGGTTGTGGTTGTCATTGAGACCTCGAAGCGCCGGCTGTTTCTTGGAACGTTGTAACTGACCTCCCACGTAGTGGTATTCCGCACTGCTGTGCGCCTGGAGAGCAAGCCCGCTATAGGCCCACAGTTGCCGCTTGGTGCGGAAGCGATGAGGGGTTTGGATCAGCGCGATCAAGAGAGCGGCCCGGATCGCGCCGATGCAAGGAATCTGACGTAGCAATTTCGTCGCGCTATGTTTCCGGCTCTCGGTCAAAAGATCGCGTCGCACTTCTCGGCGCAAAACCTGCAGCACATCGAGCTGTTGATAGAAGAGTTCGGCCCGGCGGCGCACGCCGGCTTCGGTGATCTTGCCCAACCATTCCGAACGATGATGCGGTGCATAGACAGAGGTACCAGCGCAGGGGATGGCCCAGCTTCGATACAGCGCCTTCAACCGATTCATGACGCGCGTGAGATCCTTGCTGATCGTCAGATAACTGCGGGACAGCTCCTTCAACGTTCGTATGCCCGTTTCTCCATGGTAGACCGCCGACAGCAGTCCGGCGCGCAACAGCTCAGCCAGCTTCCGCGCATCAATCCGGTCACTCTTGTTGCCGTCTTTCAGCAAGGCATTCTTCCGCGGATTGCATACCACGACCTTCGTGACGCGAGGTTTCAGCAAGTCGTATAACCAAGCGCCCCAGGTTCCTTCTTCAAACGTGACGTGTAAGCTTCCGCGTAGCCCTTCAATAAACTCCAGAATGGTCGCTGCCTTCGTTTCGACGACTGACTCCATCACCTGCTTGCCGACAGAATCCAGCACAGCAATTGAAATCATTTCTTTGTGAACGTCCATGCCGATATACTTCGTCTTGTCCATAAGAGCGCTCCTTTTCGTAGGGAATGAGGTCACGCTCAGAACCTACACCAAAAGGGGCGCCCTTTTATAATGCGTATCGGAAGGGCGCCGATGTAAACTCTCTCACTCGCGGTGGTACAAAATCTCGGGCAGGTCAGTGATATGCCCCAATCGGAGCTAGGTCAAGCCACAGATACTTGTCCTTGTGAGAGGTCAGAGTGGTCCGGTTGATCTCCAATGCGGAAGACAATACGTCCTTTTAACCTTAACCCTTCCTTAACACTTCCTTCAATTTGGCTCAACAGTGGCGGTGGTATCGTGGGCTGCAACTATGATGGCTTGGCTTATTCAATCCTGGGCAGCTTTGCTCGCGTTGATGGTGGCCCTCATCACGATTGGTTTTCTCGTTCACATGTCGTTCAGCGGCAGGCCAGATGCTCGAGTGGCTTTTCTGACTGGCCTGATGAAAGGCGCAATGCTCGAGGACGAGAGCCAGAACGCGCGTTCGGCAAACCCGAGGGTTCATAGACCGCTTGACTCTAGCTCACCTCGTCTCGTTTGATGGGCGCGCCCGCTCGCTAAACCAGGAGAGTCGCGCGGCCTGTCAAGACAGACACCCAGAATGCCGAAGAAAAGGATCGAAACTACAACATCGAGGACCGCCGAGTGGACGTGCTTATGCCGGGCGGTTTCGTCCCTGGAGACAGACAGTCATTACCGAAGTGACGATCACATTGCTCGCTCCCTGCTCCCTCGGTATCTGGCGCCGATGCTCCACGTGGCGCTGGTCAGGAGGCTTTACCGAGCCCTCTCTCCCAAAGGTATCTATGAATACGTCATTGCCCGCACCAAGTACGTGGATGCTGTCTTCAATCAAGCCTTGGCAGAACAGTTCGACCAAATCCTGATATTCGGCGCGGGGTTCGACACGAGGGGATTACGCTTTAAGGATGAAGCACGAAAGACACGAATTTTCGAACTCGACGCTCCCCTTACCCAGCAGGCGAAGCTCCGCCAGTACCAGGACCGGCATATGGATGTTCCTCCGAATCTCGTGTTCATTGCCATTGATTTCGACAGAGAATCGGTCTCCTTCAAGCTGAATGAATGCGGATTTGGCAAGGCCCGGAGAAGCCTGTTCGTACTAGAAGGGCTGCTGATGTATCTGCAGCCGGAGTCAGTTGACGCGACGTTTCGGACGATTCAAGATTATGCTGCCCCCCAGAGTTGGGTCATCTTTGACTATGTTTACGCATCGGTGCTGCGGAATGAGAACCTCTATTACGGAGAATCGCAAGTTCTGGCATCAGTGAGCCGGGCCGATGAGCAATGGCACTTCGGAATTGAGAGGGGTAAAGTTGAACAATTCCTTTCGACCTATGGCCTAAAGCTCAGAGATCATAAGGATGCGCGCGAGCTCGAAAGGGCGTATTTCACCACCCCGTCCGGCAGGATTGTTGGACGCGTCAACGGCGCGCATTGCCTTGTGACCGCTGAGAAACGGTAGTTGGTGGAAATGAAAATATTGCCGCGCGATAAGGTCTCTGTTAAAGACGCGCTCTGTTCTGCCCCACAATCCGTGGGGCTCTCAGAAGCAAGGGTGGGGGAGGCTCGCAATACCGGCGGAGAGGGCGCGGGTGAGGTAGCCCGTGAACTCAACCGTCTGTTTTGTGTCAAACGGCAGGCGGCCGCTAATGGCCAATTTGGCGAGCCCGTGCACGCCCGACCAGGCAACGACGGCAAGGGGCAGCGGATCGCCCGCCGGCAAGCCTCCTGCTGCTTGGACGGCCACCACCGCGTCCAGAAGGGTTTGGAACGCCCGGCGGCCCGCCACTGAGGCACTTGCCGGGGGTTCTTTCACCGCGGGCAGGTCGAACATCACCTGGATGTGCTGCGGCCAGCGCAACGCAAACTGTAGGTACCCACGCCCCGCCAGACGCAGCCGATCCTCGGCGGTGTGCCCTTTTGACATCGCCTCCTGCATCGACGCGGTCAACAGGTCGAAACCCTGTGTAGCCACCGCCCACACTAAATCCTGTTTGTCGCGAAAATGCCGGTAGGGCGCGTTGTGCGACACTCCGGCCCGCCGGGCTACTTCGCGTAGTGTGAAGGCCTGTGGCCCCACCTCCGACATGAGCCGGAGCGCCGCGCGAAGCAAGACCTCCTTCAGGTTGCCGTGGTGGTAGCGGCGTTTTCGGGCCATGATTCCTCACCCCAAAATAATCTAGCAGAAAGATGTTGACAAGCGCAACATCTAAATGTACGCTCGATGTTGTCAATGTCAACATTGGAGGGTTACCATGGTTTCTTACAAGCAATACACACTCGAAGAACGCTGGGACGCGATTGTGATCGGCTCGGGCATCGGAGGTCTGGCCGCAGCCGCCCTGCTCTCTAAGCACGCGGGCAAAAGAGTTCTGGTGCTGGAGCGTCACTACACGGCCGGTGGCTACACACACGCCTTCCGCCGGCCCGGATACCAATGGAACGTGGGTGTCCACTATATTGGCGAGGTGCACGATCTTTCATCACAGCTTCGCGCCCTGTTCGACCACCTGAGCGACGGACGACTGCAGTGGCAGCCCCTGCCGGACGTCTACGACCGCGTAATTATGGGTGGGAACACGTTCGAATTCCCCAGCGGCCGCGAGCGTTTCCGCGAGCAGTTGAAGCGCTATTTCCCCAAGGAAGCATCTGCGACGGACCGCTATATCGACGCAGCCATCTCCACACAGAAGGCCGTCGATCTGTACTTTGCCGAGAAGGCGATTCCGCGGCCTTTGGCATGGCTCGCCGGAGGTTTGATGCGGGCGCGTTTCCTGCGCGGGGCGCGCCAGACGACGCTCGATGTGCTGCGAGGGTTCACCACCAACCCGGACTGGATCGGACTCGTGACCGCGCAGTGGGGTAATTACGGACTCCCACCTGCGCAGAGCAGTTTCGGCATCCACGCGATCGTGGCGGCTCATTATTTCGAGGGCGCCAGCTACCCGGTGGGAGGGGCGGGGAGCATCGCTCAAACCATCGCGCCGATCATCGAGCAGCGTGGTGGCCAAGTTGTGGTCAGTGCGGAGGTCGGCGAGATCATCATAAAAAGCGGGAAGGCCGAGGGCGTTCGCATGGCCGATGGCCGGGAGTTCCGCTCGAGCACCGTAATCAGCGACGCGGGCGCCCGTAATACTTTCGAGCGACTCGTGCGAGCAGAGCAGCCGCTGCGTAGCGAGCTGCGGCGGATTCCACCTTCCATGGCGCACCTGAGCCTTTACGTTGGTGTGAAGCAGAGCGCGGCAGAACTCGGCTTGAATGGAACGAACCTGTGGGTTCATCCCACGCCTAACCATGACACGAACTTCGCCCGATTCGTGAAGGACCCGTCCGCGCCCTTCGCGCTGCTCTTCATTTCTTTTCCCTCGGCGAAGGATCCGGACTTTGAGCGCAAGTACCCCGGCCGGGCGACGCTCGAAGTTGTCACCCTTGCTCCCTATGATTGGTTCGCGCGCTGGGAGGGCTCCCGCTGGAAGCGTCGCGCAGAGGATTACGAGGCGTTCAAGAAGGAATTAGCCACTCGTTTGCAGAGCGAACTCGAGCGGTTGGTGCCCGCCGTGGCTGGAAAGATCGACCACGCTGAACTTTCCACCCCGCTCACCACGCGCCACTTCATGAATTATGAACGCGGAGAAGCTTATGGCCTCGCCGCCACACCGGAGCGCTTCATTTCCCGGTCGCTCACACCCCGTACTTCTGTCCCGGGCCTCTACCTTACCGGACAGGACGTGGCGACGCTCGGCGTTGCCGGAGCACTGTTCGGCGGCGTGGCCACGGCGTCGGCAGTGCTCGGCAAGAATCTCGCAGGCAAGATAAAACCCCGAACCACGGCAGCGGTTGCGGCGTAGTCATGAGGTTTGGAGACCAGTGCTTCGAAGCTCGGGGTTGCGGAGAAAGAGCCGCGGACCTCAACAGCGGAGGTTCGCGCTACCCGAGAGTTGCCCGCGGATTGCCCGTTTGGGCAATAGAATCGACTCTGTTATACTGGCGCCCACTCGGAGGTGCGCGCTTGGAAGATCAGGTTCTGATGATGCTTCGCGGCCAGGTCAGCGGCATCATCCTGGGTACCGTTTTTCTGTTCATCGGTCTGGTTGCGTGCGGCATCGCTGTGGTTCGTGGCGGAAGCAGGATTCGCCTGCTTGTATGGTTTGGGATCTTCAGTGCGATGTATGGCGCCCGCATACTGGCGATGACGCCCGCAGCGTTTAGTCTACTGCCACGGTCAACCTGGGCCAGTCGCCATTACGTGATAGCGATCATCACGTATCTGATCCCTATTCCCGCGCTGCTTTTCTGGCTCGAGCTAAGCCTGGGAAAGCTACGTCGCTTTTTGCAGATCACGGTTGTCGCGGCGTCGGTGATCGGCATTGCCGGCGTTTGCTCAGCCTTCATTACCGAATCGCCCTACAGATTCTTGCCCTATAACAATCTACTGGTGATCTGGTGCTTTCTGGCGCTCGCCGTGGTGAACGCTGTCCCAAGTCTGGCGAAGAGATTCCTGGTCATCCGAAGCCGGATTGCCGCAATCGGCACGCTGGTCCTGGCGGTTGCAGTCCTCTACGCCAATTTGCAGTTCCTTTTCCGCCTCCCTTACCATCCTTTCTTCGAGCCGCTTGCGTTCGCGGTCTTTGTCTTCTCACTTGGATACGTAGCCGCAGAGAAGATCTTCGGCGACGAGCGCCGCCTGCTCTCCATTGAAAACGAACTCGCGATCGCCCGCGAAATACAGAGCTCGATTTTACCCAGCAGCGTTCCGGCGCTCAATAGCCTCCGTATCACCGTGGCTTATCATCCCATGACCGCCGTCGCCGGTGATTTCTACGAGTTCATTCCCGTCGATCAGGACCGGGTTGGCTTCCTTGTAGCTGACGTCTCCGGACACGGTGTCCCCGCGGCGCTCATCGCCGCGATGATCAAGGTGGCAATGCAATCGATCGTGTCCTGCGCACACGACCCGCCAGAAGTACTGCGCGGGCTGAATCGTATCCTCTCGCGCCAACTGCGGAGTCACTTCGTTTCCGCCGCCTATTTGTGGCTCGATACGGAGATTCGCAGAGCGTCGTACTCAGCCGCGGGGCACCCACCGCTTCTGCGCTGGCGGGATGGGGTGCTGGAGCGCATTGAAAGCAACGGCCTGCTGCTCGGAGTCGCCCAGGATTCGGACTATCCCGTCTGCAAGATGTCGCTTAACTCGGGGGATCGATTCCTGCTTTACACCGACGGCGTCACCGAACCTGAAAATACCCTCGGCGATTCTTTTGGCGACAGCAAGCTCGAGCAAGTCGTTCGCAACAACCAGTCGCGCCCCCCTGCTGAGTTGTCGGATCAACTGCTCTCCGAGATACGTCACTGGCAACCTGCTTCCACAACCCAGCAGGACGACATTACTCTCATCGTGGTTGACGTCGTTTAGTGGACGTGCAGGAGGCTCTGTGGCTTGGTTACTCCTCATAGTTTTCATCGCCTTTCTTGCAATCGTATTCATAATGGTACCGAGGGTACTGGTCGTCTTTTCTGGGAGTCGACTGTTGCGGATCTCTGGCGCCACGCTTTTCATCGCCGATGTCTTCGTAGCATTAACGGCGGTGTTCGGCGGCATCACGGTGGCGACTGGAGTTGATAGGTTTCCAGCCGAATGGTTGACCGGAACGATGTTCAGCAGCTACTTGATTCCCGGGTTGATCCTGGGTGTAGTGATTGGAGGAAGCGCGACTGCGGCCGCGGTTGCCTCGTTGCGCAGCCGGGAGGTTGGTGCGCTGTCCTCGATGCTCGCCGGCGCGATCATGCTGGGTTGGTTGGCCGGCGAGCGCCTGATCCTCCCCCCTGCGGCGTTCGCCCTGCAATTCTGGTGGCTTGAGGCCATCTATGTCGCCGCTGGACTGATGATGGTGGTGCCGGCAGCGGCGGTTCGCTGGGCCGACCGGAGGCGTCGGTCCTGACACATGCGGAGAGGAAGCAATGGGCATATTTGGACACTGCGCGGTGGGATTGGCGGCCAAACCGGCGGCTCCGAAAGCGCCGCTTGGCGTTTTGTTATTGGCCACGGTGATTCTCGATGTTTTGGCCATCGCTTTCGGATGGGCGGGTATCGAGGGCGTCAAGGCAGGAATCCCTTGGTCTCATGGTCTCTTCATGTCAGCGATCTGGTCTGTGGCGGCCGCATTCCTTGTTGCGCGCATCTTTCACGATCAGCGCGCAGGCGTGGTTGTCGGACTCCTGGTTTTCAGCCATTGGGTGCTGGATTTCATTTCCCATCCCATCCCTTTTTCCAGTTTTTCCTGGCGTTCGTGGCAATGGAGCTTTGGACATCCCCTACCACCGGACCTGCCACTGCTTTTCGCTGGCTCGCCGAAGGTGGGACTCGGCCTCTACAATTCCATCAGCGCGGCGGAAGCCACCGCATTAGAGCTTGGGATGCTCGCCCTCGGAGCCGCCGTGTATGTAACGTTTAGAGTCAGGAATAGAAAGGTCAGACCGATTGAATGAAACACAAGAGTGTAATCGTGCCTAAACGAGGCTCTCCCGAAGTGCTCCAGATCATTGAGAACGACCTGCGTGCGCCGTCGGCCGGGGAAGCGCGGGTTAAAGTCCTGGCCGCAAGTGTGTGCCAAGACGACATTGCCGCCCGGATTGGCAACAGGCCTTGCTTGCCCAAGCTACCGTTCGTGCCAGGGTATTTGTAATTGTGATGGGGAGAAGTGAAAGGCCGCAAAACAGCCCGTCGGCTGACTGATAACTTCTCGCTACACCGGTGCTGGCCGGCGTGCTGGCAGCTATCCACTTGGCCGGTTAAAAAGCCAAACCATAGAGGTGACTGTAGGAATCGTCACCAGAAAGGAGGCCTGCTTTGCGCTTTGTCGGCAAAAGTCGGCCTGGCTTCTATCCGCTGCCCTTGTCCGAAGCCCAGCTGATTCGCAGATTTCTTTGCTTTCCAGATGCCTCGTCGTCCGCCAGTGACCCGTGTATTGGCGATGGCGTGGCCTTCGAGGCGATCACCAGCGATGCCGACGTGCTTCGCTATGGCGTCGAGCTTGATGCCTACCGCGCGGAGCAGGCCAGGGGTGCGCCAGGCCAGCCGGCGCTCGTGGAGGATTGGGCAGTGGTCGAACGTCAACGTCAAGTTCTTCTACTACGCCGGCACCATACAGGAAGCTTGTCTGCGGCTGATGGGGAAGAAGCTGCTGGTTTCGCTGGCCATGGAAGGGAAGTTCGCAACTGACGGCCTGCAAGCGATCGACGAAGGCGATGATATCTTGATGGCGATGGCACGGGAACTGGTGACTGAGAAAGGGATTGGCGAATCCGCCGATGCGATCTGGAAGCGGCTCGTGGAGAAGCAAGCGGAAGTGTTCGGGGTCCGGCCTGTGGAGACTCGCGAACCGGGAATCGAAGCTGACCCTCGGGTCCGGGACCAGCCGGAAGTCATCATGCCACCGGCAGCACCAATCCCGGCAGTGGTGACGCAACTCCTGATGTTCGGTATGTCGCACGAGGCGGTACAGCGGCGCAAGGCTGCACATAGGCCGTCGAGTCCCGTCACAGCCTCGGATCAGCTCGGCTTGTTCCCGACCTGAGAGTGAGGCAAGCTGTGGCCGGCGGGGGCCTCTTTATTAAGATGCTATCGTGCAGCTTCGCGAGCGGTCCTGAGTGGCGCAAATGAGAGGGACGTCGCTCAGCCTTGTTGGCCACATCTCTGAGGGGAAGTAAGCGTCCAGCCTTTATACTTGGGCTGTTTCACCTGCGGTCAGGCGGCCACGCGACAGACATGATCCTTTCCAGGAAGCCGACTTTTCATTCCCAATCTATTCTGTGTGCCGAGCACCCATGATGTGCATAGGAGCCCTTCAGGAAATCTTGGTCTGCTGCCGGGACCGTTTCGCGGTCGACCCAGCACGGAGAGGTGTTGCTGCAGACAGCACTCCTGGGAACTGTTCCACTACTTGAACTGTCCCGGATAGTCCTGCGTCAGACTGCGGGGCATCGTGCCAGCCCGCATTAGCCTTCCATTGCGACAAGATGTTGATGGCGGATTCATCATTACTTTTCTCATCATTTTCCTCATCGCTTTCCTGTTGACAGATACCTTCGAGGCGAGCACAATTTGCTTCACTAGCCAAACATTTGAGCGAGGCTAAGAGGGAGAGCGCAATGCAACAGCGCGTTCACTCCCGTCTTGCGTTGCGCACGCTCCTCAAGTTTCGAACATGCGCTGAGGGGTGGATTACCCGCGAAAGGACCTGCTGGAAGCCCCGTAGCAAAACCCACACCAGAACTTCCTCAGGCAGACCTCCAACGATCCAACGGACACTGTGCAATACCGCGTCAACGCGACCGGATCCTAGCAAGTGCTGGCTGAGGACTTCAGCGAGGGCAGTACCTCATAGTCAGGCCCTTGCTCCTGTTTCTCACGTGACACCCTTGTATGGGCCGCCCGGAAGGCGGCTAGTAGATCTGGACGGCGACGGTGCTACCGACGCCATCCGTTCGGCACTCGCCTTGAGTGCTACTTCAACGACCTAACCCCGGAGATGGAATGACACGCGGCGGGTTGTGGTAGAGAAAGAGGACGAGAGGAGCTCCAGGCGTGCTTGCTTTGCGGCACTGTGGGCCGCGCAAAGGGGCACCAAAGAGCTTCTGCTTCGCAGATTGCAACGCTCGACCGCAAGGACGATCTGCAAGCATCTGTGGAAAGGAGACTGCAATGAAAACGCTAAGCATTATGGCAATCACAGCATTGGCATTTCTGGCCTTGGCGAATTTCGCGTGCGCCCAGGACCCGCAAGACGATCATTTCGTACTGAGCAGCACAACATTCGAGAACGGCGCCACGCTGCCGCTAAGCACGATTTACGACTACGGTACGCCCAACGCCTGTTCCCCTGATGGAAGTGCCGGTTTAGATGAATCACCACAGCTATCGTGGAGGAACGCCCCGCGCCGTACGCGCAGTTTCGTCTTAATAGCGTTCGACGTCACGGGAGGTTTTATGCACTGGGGCATGTACAACATCTCTTCCAAGACCACCGAGCTTCCCGAGAATGCCGGTGTTGCCGGAAGCAGCTACGGACCACAAGTCCTCAACGCCTACGGCGATCTTAGCTACGATGGGCCATGTCCCCCCGCTTATTATCCCCCAAATGTCCACGAATACGTTTTCACGGTCTATGCACTCGACACGGACCTCACATTGCCCTCGTATGCGAATTTCCCTACAACCGCCCTTACGCTGTTTCGCGCGTTGCTCTGGGCTGGGCGGGACGGCCATATCTTGGCAAGCGCAAGCATCAGCAGCTTTTACTCGGCCACGGCCACTCCCGAGTAGGTCGCTGCTCAAATTGCCGCCGTCTCTAACGCCGTGTATTTTCGCCCTGGCGTCTTTCGGGGTCAGGCGCAAAGAGGCAAGGCGAACACGGCGGGGGCATCAGGGCTGCCAGTGCTTTCGGTGCGTTGGTGCGCGGTTGTGCACAACGAGGGGGGATCGGGGCAAGAAAAAGCCGAACATAAAGGACGTTATGTTTGGCTATTTCCCCGAAACGTGGTAGGGTCGGTTCATGCGGGAGTCCGCCACTTATCAGGAAATCCAGAAGTGGGTGCAGCAGGAGTTCGGGTTCAAGCCGAAAACCTGCTGGATCGCCCACTGCAAACAGATTTACGGGTTGCCGCTCGGCGCTGCTCCCAACCGACTGGGCGAGGAGCGCGTGGAGCCGTGTCCGCCTGAGAAGCGGCCCGCCATCAAAAAGGCATTCCAGCATTTCGGGATGCTCTCATGAGCATGGAAATCATCCCGCATCCTGCCTGGCCTGCGCTTCCCGCGTTGATCGCCGGGCAGGGTACGTGCGTCGGCCCGAAGCAGACTTGCAGTCCCTGTGATCAGAAATGCGGCTTCAAACCCTGCCCGCCGGACCAATCGAAACGATCAAGCCAAGCCGAAGCTCGAAACTCGAACCCTTCCAAAAACACTTGGTAGTGCTCAGCTTCCGTGAAGCCGACTTTTCATTCCCAATCCATTTTGTATGCGCACCGTGCCGCCTCCGGTTTAATTTCCCCTCATATCTGAGTTACTGCTGGGCCTCGTTGGGCGCAGGGTTTGTATCGACCTCCGGATTTGGCGCTTTCCCAGCAGCGCTGGCTCCGGGCCTCGTCAAGAGAAACAGGGCACGCCCGCTGACTTCCTCATTGAATTCGATACTGCTTCCCTCGAAAGCCAGCCTTATTCCTTCGGTTGGGTGTTCATCAGGCACCTTGCCGAGGGCGCAGTTCACTTGCAGCGCTGCGTTCTTCGCGAACCCCAACACTGGAAGCAGGCGGATGCGGAAGACGGCCCGACCGCCTGTGGGCATCGAGCCAGACAACATTCGCATGCGCATGGGACCGAACTGTGGGGGACCTAATGCCCGGCCTTCACGCATCAGCGCACCCGGCGCGATACCATAAGAATCAAAACTGACGACTTCGCTCGCCACCCAGACACCCGTCTCGAGCACCACTCCATCGGTGGACTTGTGGGTGAAAATCCCCGCTGCCGTGACCAACTTTCGTTCCGGGGCGAGCGTGCCTGCGCCGCTCAGCTCGTAAGTCGCACCATCGGCGGACTTGACCACCGCCGGACAGGCGGTAGAGTCACCGGAATCGCAAAGAAACCCCGAGCCGACCAGGAGGATGTAATCACTTTTGCTGCTTTGGGCTATCGCCGGAACAACAGCCAGAAATACGGTCAGGCTCGGCAGCGCCACCCACGCGAAGGCCCGGCTCAGAAATACCCGTTGGCATGACATAATCTCCTCCCGTCCTCTGCGCAGGCTAACAGGCTGATGAAAAAGCCGTCGGGCACGAGGTGGCGGCGGGTTTACCCCGCCAATTGTCCAACGTCTTCAACGCACGCTGGCGGCATAAAGCCGCCGCTACACCCTTCTTCATTACCCTGCCAACTAAACTGAACCCGCAAGCCCTTGCCTCTCGGCAGCGGGGGAATAGTGTGACCCGCAGCGAAAGCAAAGGGTCTCCGGTTGCGCACAATGAACCGTCCTACCCTGTTAGAGGCGGATGAGCACGCCTAGGATAACGCGGTTCTACACCGTGCTACTCCCGCTTGCAACTTTCTGAGCGACTTGGCTGGCCGCGGGCTGCGCGTCGGAACCCGCGCAGCCGTGCGGTGCATTAGAGTGAGCAAAAAACTTGTCGTACGCTACCTGCGGAAAAAATCGCCTACGGGCTTACGGAATCCGCAGGAAGCCAGCCCGAGGCGTACGCAGTACCTCCTCAGGTAAGCCGCCCCGACATCAGGCGACCCTTTCTCCGGCAACGAGAGGGTTCTAGCCTCCGGTTCAGCTCTTTCTACCTTTAGTGGAGCGCTGTTGCGCCTCCGCATGAGGCGTACGTATCGGCTGGGCACTTCTTGCTGTCACCGTACGTGACCGTCGCAATTCCGTTGTTGTTCACCTCCTCAGAAAAACCCCACGAACCAGGGAATTTAATAATCTTAGAAAAGGTCGGGTCCTTCGTGCTCCAGCGCGCGGGAAGGTCCGTCACGTCGTTCCAACAATCGCCGACAATGTCGCCTAGTTCGTTGATGCCCACGCACTCGCAGCCTGTGAACCCAGCCGGTAGGGCAAGCTCAATCGGCTGGGAGTACGTCGTTCTTGTCTTGTCGAGCGGTTCCCAGAGCGCGGGAAGTTCTGTGCTCCAGTCAGCCGAAGCGACAACGCCTATGATTTCACCCATTCCGTTGATGTCATAGGGGTCAGCGAATGGATAGGCCTGGGGCGCCGGGAGGGACATGAGCTTTTCCCAACCTTTTCCGTCAGCGCGGGGATTCCAAAGCGCACCAGTTACAATCGTCGCGGGGTAGCCGTTCCCTCCTACGCCAATGATCTGACCATAGTCGTTCACCCCCCAGATATCCCACCCGAAGCCAGGAAACTCTGCGGTGTCGAGCTTGTGGATTTGCCATTTCGCGACGGACTTCCCGTTCATCCACACAATCGATGACGTCCAGACAACGGGCGCGAGGAAACCCACATTGATATCTCCGTACGGGGCGCTCCCACCCACAATCAGTGTTCCGTTTTTGTTCGTGGCGTACGCACAACTGGATTTGTAGTCTGCGTACCCTGGGCCGCCCGTAGCCGCTAATGTCCCCAAATCAATCAAACCGGACTCCCGGGTCCAGGCCACACCGTGCACATACCCGTCCCGAGCGGTGGAGTGACTGACGACCAGCCCGGTGTTCGAGATCTGGATCAAGGGTTCCTCCGAGCCCGTGGACTGCTCCCCACCCAACGTGCCAAGGTCGATCCATGTGCCAGCATTCGGCCCAAACAGGGGTAGGGCTAAGCTGTGGGTGTAGCCAGCGCCGTTGGAGACGACCGGGGGGACATCGCCAAGGCCAACTACCACGCCAAGATCATTGATGCCCTCTGCGGCAAGCCAGGTTCCGCCGGGATATGTGCCGAGTTCATAGACGTTCGGTTTTTGAGCCCAGGTCAGTTGTGCGCTGCCGATTACGACTAGAACCACTGGCAACACAACGCTGAATGATTTGCGCATGGTTTCTATCCTCTCTTTTTCTGGGAAAGTCGCTTCGGGCTTAAATCGCCCGCTACGCGAATCGCAGCTTCGCGCTCGGTGCTCGCGAGCGTCAATGCACGACAGGTGACGGCGGGGTGAATTGTTTGTACACGGCTAACCTCCTGAGGAGCGGCGACTTGGCCCCTGAAGTACATCCCCGGCTTACCCTTTCCGGGAAACTCGCGGAGTGGTACACTTGCCATCGAGAGGGGGAGCCTGCCCCCATGAAACACAGCATCGAAACTAAGGCACAGTCGCGCCATTTGCGCTTTGGTGTTTTCGAGGTCGACCTGCGCACCGGAGAACTGCGTAAGCAGGGCCTGAAGGTCAAGCTGCCCGGTCAGCCCTTTCAAGTCCTCGCCATGCTACTGGAGCGTCCGGGCGAGCTGGTGACCCGCGAAGAAATTCGAGAAAAGGTCTGGCCCGAGGATACCTTCATTGATTTCGAACACAGCATCAACACGGCGGTAAAGCGGCTGCGCGAAGCGTTCGGGGACGACACCGAACATCCTCGCTACATCGAGACGCTGCCACGGCGCGGCTATCGCTTTATTGCGCCCGTCGAGGCCCTCAACGCCAACTCTCCTCCCCTGGGGGGAGGATGGCACCGCGAGGCGGGGGCGGGTGAGGATGGTGTTGCGGCGGGGTCTCCACCGCCGGCCGATCTGCAGACGACCCGCAGCGTCACGCCAAGCGAAGCACTGCCCCGCCCCTACAAGCCGGTGATACTGGGGGCAGGAATCATCATCTTGGCCCTGGTGGCCGTTTTCACCTTCAACGTCGCAGGACTCCGTGACCGGGCGTTGCGCGCCGTAGAGGCGGTTCGCGAACCGCCGCTGCAGATCCGATCCATCGCCGTGCTGCCTTTGGAGAATCTCTCGCGCGACCCCGACCAGGAATACTTCGCCGATGGCATGACCGAGGAACTGATCACCAATCTGGGCAAGATCAGTGCGTTGCGGGTCATTTCACGGACTTCGGTGCTGCGCTACAAAGGCACGAAAAAGCCGTTGCCGGAGATAGCCAAGGAATTGAATGTAGATGCGATAGTGGAAGGCACGGTGCTGTGCTCGGGCAGCCGGGTTCGAGTCACGGCGAGCCTACTCCACGCAGCGACCGACCGGCACCTGTGGGGGGAGAGCTACGAGCGTGACCTCCGGGACATACTCTCGTTGCAGGATGAAGTGGCGCAGGCCATTACCAAGGAGATTCAGATCAAAGTCACGCCGCAGGAGCAGGCGGACCTGGCGAGCGCTCCCGCCGTCAATCCGGAAGCCTATAGGCTCTATTTACAGGGGCGGTACCAGGCCAACAAGCGGACGGTCCCGGGGTTCGCGAAGAGCGCTCTGCTCTTCCAGCAGGCGCTCGATAAGGACCCCGGCTATTCCCTGGCATATGCAGGGCTTGCCGAAACCTACGGTCTCCTTCCCTTCTACGGTGGGGCATCGCCCAAAGAGGCCTTCCCGAAGGCTAAGGCGGCTGCCCTGAAGGCGCTGGAGCTTGACCGCTCCCTCGCAGAAGGCCACGCAGCGTTGGGATTTGTCCTGTTTTACGGAGAATGGGATTGGGCGGCCGCAGAAAGAGAACTTAAATATGCGATTGAACTCAATCCCGGCTATGTCAACTCGCACCATTGGTACGGGGAGTACCTGAGTGCGATGGGACGTCACGACGAAGCCATCGCCGAGATCAAGCGCGCCCAGGATCTTGATCCGCTCTCGCCTCTCCTGCTTGCCATCGGAGGCGAGGTTTGCATCTTAGCGCGCCGTTACGACGAAGCTATAGAGCAGAGCCGGAAGGCGCTCGAACTCGATTCGAATTACGCCCTGGCACACCAAAACCTCGCTTCAAGCTTTCTCGGAAAACAGATGTATGAGGAAGCCGCTTCGGAGTATGCAATAGCGGATCGAGCCTGGGGTAAGAGTAATTCGTCGGGGTTGGCGCTCGCTTACGCCCTGACTGGAAAACGAGGTGAAGCCCTGAAGATCCTCAGGCGATTGAGAGAACCGTCAAGCCAGCTGGAACTCGACTCCTTGATGGCGGCCACCCTCTAGTTGGCGCTGGATGAGAAGCAAGAAGCCTTGGCTTGGCTTGAAAAGGCATATCGAGAACACGAGCCCTACGCGCCATTCTGGAACGTAAGTCCGGTGCTCGATCCCCTGCGCACCGACCCGCGCTTTCAGGACCTCCTGCGCCGTATGAACTTCCCGCCGTAAGGTCGCCCGCGGCTTTTGGCTCCCCCCGTTTCTTACGTGCGCCCCCGATGCGATTCCGTTCCGCACATACGCAGTTGCGGAATCGGCCGGCATACATGGCAACAAGGGAGAACAGCCCCTCCGACCGCCTCTGCCAGATTGTGCCTGTGAAACGCCCATCCACACCTGAATCCGGGTCAGCCCAAGGCGGCGGGCCAGTTGACGGGAAGCCGACATCCATTCTGTGTGCCCAGCACCCATGATGCGCACAGGAGCCCTTGGGGGAATCTTGGTCTGCATCCGGGACCACTTGACTGTTCACCCAGCACGGCGAGGTGTTGCTGCAGACAGCACCCCTGGGAACTGTTCCGCAACTTGAACTTTCCCGGATAGTCCTATCGCGCGCGTTGACTTAGCTGCACGTGCAGTCTACAATAGTTCTCACCGGGGCGACATTACGAATCGTACATAGATATTCACCCATGGTCGGCCAGACCGTTTCCCACTATCGCATCGTTGAGAAGCTCGGCGGCGGGGGTATGGGTGTGGTGTACAAGGCCGAGGACACCCGGCTGCATCGTTTCGTCGCGCTCAAGTTCCTGCCCGAGGAATTGGCAAAGGATGATGAGGCCCTGGAGAGGCTCAAGCGCGAGGCGCGCGCGGCTTCTGCCCTCGACCACCCCAATATCGTTACCATCTACGAACTCGGACAGGACGGTTCCAGTCACTACATCGCGATGGAGCTGGTGGAGGGAAAGACACTGCGCGAGCTGCTTGTCTCCGGCTTGTTGCCCATGCGAAAGGCAATTGAAATCGCGGCGCAGGTTGCGGAGGGTCTGAGCAGGGCTCATGAAGCGGGCATCACGCACAGGGACTTAAAGCCCGAGAACCTGATGGTCTCTCAAGATGGATTCGTCAAAATCCTCGACTTTGGCCTGGCGAAGCGCATGTCGACCAGCGAAGAGCTATCGGATATGTGCACACTGTCCTCGTCACGGACTCAACCGGGTCTGGTTCTAGGAACGCTGGGATACATGTCACCGGAACAGGCCAGGGGTGATCGGCTGGATTTCCGGTCAGACCAGTTCTCGTTCGGCTTGGTGCTCTACGAGATGGTGACCGGAAAGCGCCCCTTTCAGAGAAGCACGGCAGCGGAGACGCTGGTGGCCATTCTCCGGGAACAGGCCGAACCGGTCGAACTGCAAAACCGCGCCGCCCCCGCTCCGCTGTGTTGGGCTATCGAGAGGTGTCTAGCGAAAGAGCCCGATAAGCGTTACGTCTCTACCCGAGATCTCGCACGGGAACTTGCAGCCATACGAGACTGCTTCTCGGAGAAGCCAGTTAAGCAGGTGGAAACCCGCTCGATAAGTCTTCCTGTGTCGCGGACCCGATTTGTGGGGCGAGAAAAGGAAGTAGCCGCCGCAAAAGAACTCCTGCAGCGTCAGGATGTGCGCCTGGTCACAGTCACGGGTCCAGGCGGGATCGGCAAAACGCGTCTCGCGGTGGAAGTGGCCAGCGGCCTTATCGAGCGGTTTCCAGGTGGGATCCATTTCGTCCCGCTCTCCCCACTGAGCGATCCGGACTTGGTCGCTTCCGTGATCGTTCAGACGTTGGGGATACGGGAGGCTGGAGGTCAGTCACCGCTCGAAATACTCAAGGAGAATTTACAGGATTCATTGCGCGAACCAAGGCTGCTCCTGCTGGACAATTTCGAGCACCTCGTTCAAGCTGCACCTACCGTGGCAGAGCTCCTAGTCATGGGTCCCAATCTTAAAATCCTAGTAACGAGTCGCGCAGCGCTGCACGTGTACGGAGAACATGAATTTCCGGTGCCGCCGCTTGCGCTGCCGGATCCGCGGTCAATGCCTTCTGTGGAGGTCCTGTCACAGTACCCCGCCGTCGCGCTGTTCGTACAACGCGCCGTCGCTGCCAAGCCGGATTTTGAACTTAACCGAGAAAACGCGCCCGCCGTCACCGAGATATGCGCCCGATTGGATGGTCTGCCTCTCGCGATCGAGCTCGCAGCCGCCCGGGTCAAAGTTCTTTCGCCCTCTTCCATGCTGACACGTCTGGCGAGCCGGTTGCAGTTATTAACGGGCGGCGCACGGGACCTGCCACTGAGGCAGCAGACGCTTCGCGCTGCCATGGATTGGAGCTACGACCTGTTGAACGCTGCAGAGCAGAAGCTTTTCCGCAGATTATCGGTGTTCGTGGGGGGATGCAATCTGGAAGGTGTGGAAGCTGTGTGCGACACCAAAGGTGATCTCGATTTGGACCTTCTCGACGGTATGGCATCCATGGTGGACAAAAGTCTGGTGCAGCAGGTCGAACAAGCGAAGGGTGAATCGCGGTTCGTGATGCTGGAAACGGTTCGCGAGTACGCTCTGGAAAAACTGGAGGTAAGCGGGGAGGAGGCCTTGACGAAACGCGCCCATGCCGCCTACTGCCTGGTGCTGGCAGAAGAGGCGACGGAGGAGAGCGGCGCGGAAGGGGCGGAGTGGCTGGAACGCTTCGCGTTCGAGCATGACAATTTTCGCGCGGCCCTCGAGTGGCTGACAGAAACCGGAGATGCGGAGTGGGGCTTGCGTCTCGGCGCGGCCCTGTTTCACTTCTGGGAGACGCGAGATTATCTCACCGAAGGCAGAGCCAGGCTGGATAAGCTGCTGAAGCTTGCAGGAGCCGCAGCTGCCACGAAGGTCCGAGCGCGTGCGCTATTTGCCGCAGGCGTGCTCGCCGGCGGTCAGGGAGATTACGCCTCGGCAGACGCGCTCGTCGGGGAAAGTCTGGACATCACACGTGAGTTGCACGACAAGCAGGGCGTCGCCGTCTCCCTCAACGCCTTAGCGGTCCTTGCGAAGGGCCGGGGTGACGTCGCAGTCGCGCACTCGCTGTTAGAAGAAAGCCTGGCGGGGTGGAGAGAATTGGGCGACCTGAAGGCTGTCGCTCGTTCTCTCAGTAACCTGGCGAATGTGGTCACATTGCAGGGTGACTATGCGCGCGCGCGCTCCCTATATGCGGAATGTCTCTCAATCTTCCAGGGACTGGGAGATCGGACAGGTGTCGCTTGGTCGCTGAACCACCAGGGGGATGTCGCTCGCGATCAGGGTGACACCTTAGCCGCGCGAACATTGTACGAACGGAGCCTGGCTATTTTTCGGGAACTCGGTGACAGCTGGGGCATTGCCGGCGCACTGGCTGATCTGGGAACCTTGGCAAGGGAACAGCAGAATTGTCCGGAAGCGCATACTCTGTACAGGGAAAGCCTAAGAGTTTTTCAGAAACTGGATCATAAACGTGGAATTGCCCGCCTGCTGGAGTGTTTCGCGTGCTTGGCGGCGGCTCAATTCCGAGCAGAACGTTCCCTGCGGCTGGCAGGCGCAGCGGCTGCGTTGCGCCAAAATATTGGTGCGCCACTCACGCCCGCGGAACAGCGCAAACTGGATGCCATTCTGGATCCGGCACGGAAGGCATTGACCAACACTGCTTGCACGACGGCCTGGTTAGAGGGTTGGGCTTTGCCGGTCGAAAAAGCTATTGAGGAGGTGCTGGTGCCTGAGGCGGAATCTCCTCCGGGTTAGCGCCCGGGCAGCCTGACGCTGATGGTTAAGGAAATCCGCATGCCGCCGGAAGGTTCAGTCAGCGCTTACCCCGCGCTTGACGGGTCGATGAGCCGGCGCACGGCGGAGACGCGATTGGCAGGAAGGCCAACGCGCTTGGCGTGTTCGTGGATGATAGCTTCGTTCGCAGCGATGTAGATGCAATACACTTTGTCGCCGGCCACGTAGCTATGCAGCCACTGAATCTCGGGACCTAGAGCCTTCAAAACGTTGACGGACTTCTGGGAGATTTCCCGCACTTGGGCGTCTGTAAGACTGCCGGCTCCCGGGACTTCGCGTTCGATGACGAATTTGGGCATTGGCATTCTCCTTATGAGCACCTATGCTAGCATGGAACTGGAGCAGCATCAACACGGCTTGGCCGAAGCTGCCCTAGTCAGTGAAAAATGGCCAAGAACAAAAGAATGAGGTTGCCGTGGATCTTCGATCGCTTCAGAAGCCGTTGAAAGAGCAATACCGCCGTGACCCGAATGCGTCGCGAATCACCCTCCGGGCGAAAGGCGGGCAAACGGATGTTCCGGTGTCATGCTCAGTCGATCTGGGGCGTGCCATCTATAATGCCGAGGCGCACAAGGGTGTTGGAGGCGCCGGTGCAGGCGCGTGTTCCGGTGACCTTTTACTTGGAGCGCTGGCGGCTTGCGCGCAGATCACCTGTCAGATGGTGGCCGCGGCGATGGGGGTATCCACCGAACGGATTGAGGTGACCGTGGAGGGAGACTTGGATCTTCGAGGCACCCTTGGCATATCAAAAGAGGTGCCCGTCGGCTTTGAGGGCATTCGTCTGTATTTTGATGTTGCTGCGCCGAAGGCAACCCCGGAACAAATGAGTGCATTGCGAGAGAAAACGGAACAGTATTGCGTGGTGATGCAAACCTTGACACGGCCACCGAAACTGCAAACCGAATGGTTTGATCACGACTGAACGCGCGGCCGCAAAGACGCTACTGGTCCTTCAGAACCAGATTCTTACTACCATCCAGGTGGCCAGGCCTGGCAAGGAGTCCGAAGCCCGCCCGTTGAGCTCCGGAAACCAGAACCGGACCCCCGATGGCCGCGCCATCTCTTTCATCAATAGCGTGAATGGCGTGGGTAATATCTGGGAACAACCGGTGACGGGCGGTCCGCCGAAGCCCGTGACGCATTTCACTTCAGACGAGATTTTGTCGTTCGACTGGTCCCGCGATGGCCGCCTGGCCCTCTCACGGGGCACGGAACCGACCGACGCGGTGCTGATCAAGAACTTCCAATGATGGGCAAGACGATGCCTTGCTTCCAGGACCTCCTGCGCCGCATGAATTTCCCACCGTAAGGTCACCCTCGGCCTTCGGCTTCCCCGTTTCTTAGGTGCACCTCCGATGCGACTCCATCCCGTACAGGCGACGGCTACGGTCTGCTAATAGTTTTTCAAACGTGAAGCGCCTGAGTACCCCGGTCTGCTCTTTGAGGAACCGGCTGGCCCGGAGGCTCCAAAGGACGCCAAGGTGACTTACTTTCCCCCCAACGAGCGTATCCACCGCCTGGATGGGATGCTGTGCTATATGGTAATGCTTGACACTGCGAATTCCGTGCTCGACGAGGCGAAGCAAGACCACGATACACTGTTGGAGCATTTGCGGCCGGAATGACAGATACGCGGCGACGGCCGGAGTGTCGCGTGACCACCCAAGGAAGCGGACGGAACAAGCCCAAACTACAGGGTTTATGGGTCGGGTCCGCATCACCGCCGCGACTGAAGCAAGAGCCGGCGCGTCCTAGAGCTCCCGCAGGCGCGAGATGGTTGCCCGCCGTGCGGCCACAAGGGCCGCCCCTACAACGCGTGAGGTAGAGAGCTTCCGGGAGGGGTTCACAAGCGTTTAACAAAGAATTCACTTGTGAAGCCCTTTTATGCCGCGATGGTCCGTTCCAAGAATTGTACGCATCGGCGGTATCTACTGCCTGTCAAGTGTGTAAGCTTTCTTGGCTTTGAGTCTGGTCGAGCGGTTTAGAGCTGCCGACTCCAAGGAACCTTTGCGTTTTGCCTCTTTTTGCGTCGGGGGGGTCCAATGGACGGCTCGGGGGATTGGCGTTTGAGACGCCCCCCGAGTGCTTGGTTTACATTCCAAAGGAGGTTTTCCATGAAAGCTCTCGCATGCGTTTTGCTTTGTGTCCTGGCCCTACCAGTCTGCCTTCTGGGTCAGACCACTGACGGCACAATTCGCGGTGCGGTGACAGATGCTTCTGGCTCCGTAGTACCGGGGATTCCCATCACAGCTCGCAACTTGGATACCGGCTTAACGGTCACGGTGAAGACCACTGATGCCGGGCTCTATACCGTTCCCAACTTGCCGCCAGGAACATATTCGATTACGGCGGAGGGCGCTGCCGGTTTTAAGAAGTTCGAGCAAACAGGCGTCACCGTTCAGACCGCAAGCACCAGTAACCTAGACATCGTTCTACAGTTAGGACAGGTTTCTGAAACCGTAACGGTCAGTGCCAACGCCTTGCAGATCCAGACTGCGACGTCTGACGTCGGCACCACCGTTCAGAACAGCTTGATAATCAACCTGCCGCTCAACGTCAACGGTAACATCCGGAACCCGGTTCAGTTTATTACGTTGGTGCCTGGGTTTGTGGGAAACGTCGGCAACGACCCTGCGAGCAACTCCACCGACGACTACAAGTTGAACGGCGGGCAGGAAGGGGGGACGGACATCCTGGTGGATGGGGTCTCGATCTCGCTAGTGAGTCCTAACACCCAGCAGAATAAGGGCGTTTCTCCCGAGGCCGTTCAGGAGTTCAAGACCCTGCAAAGTAACTTCTCCGCGGAGTACGGCCAATCGGGCGACGGGATTGTCAGCCTGACAATGAAGTCCGGTTCGAATCAATTCCACGGCGATGTTTACGATTATCTGCACAACAGCGCGCTGGACGCCAACAGTTGGTTCAACGACACCGCAGGCGCGCCGAAGAACTTGGATATTCAGAACGATTTCGGCGCTCTAGTTTCGGGTCCGGTCTGGCTGCCTAAGATTTATGACGGCAGGGACAAGACGTTGTTCATGTTCAACTACGAGGGATTTCGCTTCAAGACCGGCAGCAGCAGCGCGCAGAGTTTTCCAAACGAGGCTTTCCGCAAGGGGGATCTTTCCGCGATATGCACAGCGGGCTTCACCGCCTCCGGCGTCTGCAACGATCCGACCCTCCAGGTTTACGACCCCACGACGCACGCGCCCATCCCGCACGACGTTCTATCCAACGATCCTAAGTTTACGGCCAGCCCAGTGATGACAAAGGTGTTCGGTTACCTGCCGCCGACCAACGGTAATTTAACCAACAATGTCTTTCAAAGGACGACCTCGCAAGTCATCGCGAACCTCTTTGACGTCAAAGTCGACCAAAATGTCTCGGGCCGGCAGCGGATTTCGGCGGGATTTGACTACGATAATACCAACAATCAATCCATCGTGTCGCTGGGTCCCATTTTCGGCGGCCAGACTCCGCAAAACACCCGCTACGGGCGTCTGAGCGATGACTACACGCTCACGACCTCACTGCTCAACCACTTTCTGGTGGGATTCGGTCGGCGCTATCGCGGCGAGCTGTCGAACGGCATCGGGCAAGGCTTTCCTTCTAAATTGGGGCTGATGGGCGTTCAAAACACCACTTTCCCGTGCATTAAATTCCACGGCACTCCCTATGACTCGGTATTAAACAACTGCGGCGACTCCGAGTTTGCTGATAACGTCTTTGAATTTGCCGACGCGGTGAGCTGGGTGCATGGCAAACACACTATGAAGTTCGGCGGCGAGTTGCGTGCCCTCCAGTTCAACAACCGTCGGCTGACCCAGTCCTCGGGCGAATTCGACTTCAATAGTCCTGAGACGAGTTCCACCGGCAGCTCCACGGGCGTGGGCGGCAATGCCATCGCCAGTGCTCTTTTCGGACTTTCTGACGTCACCACTCTGAACTATGGGTCGTTTAGCGGGGTTCGCTACAAAGATGTTGGCTTCTACGCGCAAGACTCGTACAAGGTTAGGTCGCGGTTCACCCTAAACTATGGTTTGCGGTACGACGTTGACATCCCAGCCACAGAAGCCTTCGGCCGTTTCTCTGTGGTCGATCCGACTCTCCCCAACCCGGGCGCCGGCAATCTTCCTGGGGCCTACACTTACTTCGGGAGCGGGACAGACCGAAACGGAAAAACGCGGCCTCAGAACGTTTTCACTCATGCCTTTGGCCCGCGCCTCGGCTTTGCTTACTCCATTAACGACAAGACAGTGTTGCGTGGCGGCTACGGGATCTTCTACGAACCGCTGAAGGAACCGTCATTTGCCGACCAGGATGGGCTTGGGTTCTTCAACAAGGAGAACTTTACCACCCCGGTCCAGATTGACCAGGGCGTGCCCCATATCTTTCCGACCTTCGGGCCGTTGACACCGGACGGTCAAAACGGTAATAGCGGTGTAATCGTTGCCCCGGCCAATTCTGGGCGTCCGGCCGACATTCAGTCGTGGAACCTCGACGTCCAGCGCCAAGTCCAGGCCAACCTCATGGTAGACATCGCCTACGTGGGCTCCAAAGGCACTCACCTGCCAGCGTACAACATCTTGACGAATCAGGTAGATCCCAAGTGGCTGTCGCTGGGCTCCGAGTTGGGTATGAGTGTGAGCTGCCTCACTAGCGACACCTGTCCAAATTCCATTGCGGCCGGGGTCAAGGTACCCTTCTCGAACTTCTCAACCCTGTGGGGCGGCGGCGCTACCATAGCCCAAGCCTTGCGCCCCTTTCCGCAATACGGCAACTTCAACGGCGAAGACCAATCCTTTGGGCCTGATCGCACCGGCAATTCCACCTATCACTCCATGCAGGCCCGCGTCACTAAGCGCTATGCCTCGGGTCTGAGCTATCTCGTCGCCTACACAATCTCAAAGAACATCACTGACGCGGATTCCATGGGGCCCGGCGTCTCAGGCTTTACCGGAACCGGCGGGTTCATTGGTCAGAACTCTTACAACCGGCGGGCGGAAAAGGCAGTTAGCGAGCTCGATACGCCTCAGAGCTTGGTAGCGAGCTTCTTCTACGAGTTGCCCATGGGCCATGGAAAGCGCTTCTTGAACCACACCGGCCCGCTCGATCGTGTCGTCGGAGGGTGGAACCTCTCAGGTATCCTTACTTACACCTCCGGCATTCCGACCGAGGCGTATGGCCCTTGCGGCGGCACGGCAGCCAGTATCCTATTTGGCGGGTGCCAAGTGGGGGGAATGGATGGCCGTCTTAACGTGGTCCCCGGCGTGCCCGAGAGCAACAAGAGCGGCAATTTCCAGCCGGCTAGCACTTCCTTCTACAATGCCGCGGCGTTTGCCCTACCGTCGCCTTACCTCATGCCAACCGAGCCCCGGGCCTTGGATCACGCGCGCGCCTGGGGTAATCGTGACGAGGATTTTGTCTTGGAGAAGGCCACTCGCTTGGTTGGGGAGAAGGCCAGCATCAAGTTCCGAGCGGAGTTCTTCAATCTCTTCAACCGCCATATCTACCAGGCTAACGGCGGAGCATGGGCCACGCCGATCACCTCACCGTTCATACCGGCCGGGAGCCCGGGATGTAGCGGTTCGTTCGCCTGTGGATTCGGCGCCGTCACCGGTGCCAGCGGGCCGCGAAGCATCCAGCTCGGTCTGAAGATAGAGTACTGAACTGTAGGTAGCATCTGCCGTGTCCCCGGCTTTTACGATTCCCTCTTGTGCCCGGGCATGGCGGATGCCGCCTGTTTAATGGGGATCCATTCGGTTGCTATAGTTTAAGCCGGATGGATCCTCCCTCAGGCCGGCCTGGGATGTCAGAATTCTCAACATGAAAAGACGCACTTTCTTCAAAACTGCCGGAGCACTGTCTGCACCGCTCGTATACCTCCCCTCCGAGGTTCTGCTTGGCCTCTCGGCCGCGGAACGTCAAGCGTCACCAGCGCGCGCAGACTCGTGGGAGATCGCGAATGGCCAGCAACGGGTCGTGGTAACCAGTCGCAATGGCACAGTGACGTATCAGAGTTTTGTTCGTGACGAGAAGATTGGCTGGGTAGGCGGTTCGACTTCGGATAATCAGTTCGTGTGGGGGCCAAGCTTTCAGTTGACGCTCGATTCCGGAGGAGTCACGAAATCCGGCGCGGACTTGGCCATGGAGCTTGCCGGAAGCGGCCATGCCAGGGCGAAAGACGGCTCGCCCCTCGAGTACACTTGGAATACTGCAATCACCACCCTGACGAGCTCACCATGGTTTCGGTTTGCAATCACCCTTCGCCTGCCGCACGACATGAAACTGCATCAAGGCGAGGTCCTGGAGCCGCAAATCATCCTCTGGCTCAACTCCGTTTCCACGCTGATGGAAGGGCAGTCGGGAAGTTGGCGCCGAATTCTGCTGGACCAGCCTACGCGCAACTCCCTGGGGGCAGCAGGCAACGACCTGCCGGCGGTTTATTTGCAGGATGCCAATGCCGGCATCGAGACCATGCTCTACTTTGACATGAGCTCGATGGGTTGGATGTCATTCGAGAACATCCCGCGCTTTCTCGGCTACCGCTGTGCGACGGTCTCCGTGCTGGAACGGGGTGGTAATCAGCGCCTTGGAATTGGATTGATCGCGAACCAAGCCACCGGAGATATGCTGCCCGCGGGCGAGGTCCATTTTACCTACTTTCTTCTGCAGCAGAGCTTCAAAGAGCTGATCACAGAACGGCAGGCAGTGAACCGCTGGATGGAGGCCTTGCTTCCCCTCTTCGAGGAAAAACTTGCATGGCCGAAATGCGCCACGAGCTGGAAGGAATTTGCGGCGGGAACCGTGGGTGACATCCAGCAAAAGGATGTGGCCCTGCTCAGCGTCCAGGGCCACCGCGGGCTGCGGGCCTATGTGAAGTCGACTTCGGAGTTATGGCACGAGAGCGGAGAGAATTTCGAGCTGATGACAATGGCCGACGTGCTGTGGCCATCGTTGCTCTACCTCAAGCTTCACCCTGACCCAGCGCAGCGGCAGGTGGTGGGTGAATTACTCGAAAGCATGCCGCTCTTTTACCACCAGGACACGCAGAGCATCAGCAACGACTTCATCCGAGGCGGAGACGAAACGGCGGATTCGTGGTACCCCTTTGAGAACGGCTTGATCAAGTATCCAATGATCGGGGCACTCTCGCAATCGAAAACGCTGACTGACAACTTTCTGCAAGCGTACGAAACGGCCATGCGCATGGCGCACCGTTACAACTACCTCTTTCCCATTTACTATCGCACCGGCAGTCTGGATCAGAAGGGTGCGGGCACCAATTACGCCGTAGGCGGGCTCTACGCATGGGGGGGAGTGATCGCGCACCGTCTGACGGGGAACGAGAAATACCTGAACGAAGCACGCCACGCGGTTGAGGTGCTGGCCACGGTTCGTGCCGCAAGCCTCTTTCATGAGCCGCAGGAACTGGCCTTTGGAGCCCTGGCAGCGGCGGAACTAGGAATGCCGGAGGCCGCGCGCTACCTCCTTTATGAACAATTGCGGATGCTCTACTGGTACAGTGATCCCAGCCAGAAGACGCACGACATTCGGGGCATGTTTCAGGCCGCCGCCTCCATCCTCTACCCGGCCTTCAAGGAAAATGTGGAAGCCATCCTGCCCTGGACGGGTGTCTTAAAGCGGGGTGTGATGGTCGAGGGATTGCTCCCCATCCTGGATCAGCAACGGCGCAATAATTTTTATTACTTTGACGCTTGCCTGGGCGCGACGGCGAAGCCATCGCTGTCGCCCTTCATCCCTTACGAAAATCTCGGCACGCTGGAGTTGGGCGGTCGGACAGGAATGGTTGGAAAGGAGATCTACGGCAGCGGAGAAGTCCTGTGGTTGTACCTGATGTTCGAAGCGCTGGGTACGACAAGTGATCGAGATATGATGCTTG
>Ga0326727_10000936_pt1 | contig 113775 bp, 76 predicted proteins | sample MB2enrmetagenome_FD_207643 | JGI IMG/M metagenome (GOLD analysis project Ga0326727, IMG submission 207643) | Lab enriched peat soil microbial communities from McLean, Ithaca, NY, United States - MB29MY | ecosystem: Environmental > Terrestrial > Soil > Wetlands > Peat | place: USA: New York... | reverse complement strand
CTGTCAATAGAACTCAAAATAGACAGACTTGATTGAGGGCCGGCGGATCTTCGCCTGGGCCAATCGAATCAAAACAAGCCACACGGAAAATGTAGAAACTCCAGGGGCGAGCTTCGCTCGCCGGGCCGATTAACAATCGGCCGCAGGTTGACAACCTGCCCCACAAACCAGCAAACTACCGCAGCGTGTAGATCGCCTTCCTGTCCGACACCCGCTCCACCGTCAGCGTCACATTCCCCCGCTTGGCCGGAGCCGGCCCGGGCGGCAGAGTGGTGGTCTGCTCGATGGTCAGCGCGGCCTCCGACAGCTTCACGGTCCGCGTCCAGCCGCCGCCGCCGAACTCCAGGGCGTCGCCATCCACGCGCGCTGCCACCCGGCCGCGGGCGGAGAAAGCTCCCTGCTCGCCCAGGAGATTGGCGTTCGAATCCTTCCAGGTGAACTCCGTCCACCGCCCGCCATCCTCGGCGGAAAAGACCGCCCTTGCGCGCGCCGATTCCAGCACCCACTCGGGGTACCCATCGCCGTCCAGGTCCGCCGTCCACGCCACGGTGCGGCCGCGCGGCACCAGCACGGCGCGCATGGGCAACTCCAGGTCGGCCGCGCCGGTCACGCGCAGCACCCAGTCCCGCAGCCCGCTGGACGCGCCGGAAGCCTCGGAGGCGAACACCCGCAGCGGCACGTGGCGCTGATCCATCGCGCCCACGGCGATTTCGGTTCGGGCCGGGAAAAAGTCCAGCCCTTCGCCAGAGGCCTCCAGCTTGAAGGTGCGGATGGCCGGCCAATGGTTGCGGATCGCCAGGTCCAGGCTGGTGCCGCCCTTCGGTTCGATGGGCACCACCGGAGGATCGGGCGTCCACTCATGCGGCCCGGCATGCACCGTCAGGGCGTCGCGCAGAACCACCGAAACCGGCGGGAACAGTTGCAGCAGCGCGCGGCCCAGCAGCACGCCATCCGCCTCCAACCCGAACTGCACGGTATCGCCGCCCACGGCTTCCGCCGGGACTGCCACCTCGTAATCGATCTCGCCCGGCGATTTCACCGTGGCTTTGGCGCTGTAACCCTCCGGCAGGCGCAGCCGTGAGCGCTCCGCCAGGGCGTCCGGCGAATAGGCCGTCGCGACCACGTTCTTCTGTCCCACGATCAGCCGCCTGGCGTCATTGAAAAAGGCCGCGGCCGCGGGCGCCTCGACCGCCAGCACCAGGTGCACACGGTAACCCGGCGCGGCGCCGGCCGGGATGGGCAGGCGGGCGCGCAGGGTCTGGTCGTCCCATTCGAAAGTGGTGGGCATGCCCGCCGCCAGCAGCGGCCCCAGAGGTGGGCGCGCCAGTTGCAGAACGGCCTCGGCCGGCACGGGCGCGGCGAACTCCAGGCCCAGGGTGCCGTTCTCGTACTCGATGGAGAGCAGCTCGGCGGTGGAATACAGTATCCGTTCGGTCTTGGAGAAGTTGGTGCACTCGCGGCACAGCGCGGCCGGGGTGAGCGCGACTTCCACCGGCAGCCACAGCGACTGGCCGGCCGGCACGGTGACGCCGGGAATCGTCACCACGCGTCTGGTGGAAGGCTCGACCACGCGCAGATCGTCGTGAAAGGCCTGGGCGCCGGCATTGGTGACGCTCACCGCCGAGGCGGCCGGCGAGGTCAATTCCACCGCCGTAACGCCGTTGGGCAGTTTGCCCGCGGCCGGCTTGGGCAGCGTCTCGCGCCGCAGCTCGGGCAGGATCGCCGCCCAGTTGCGCAGCAGCGCCATGGCGCGGCCCAGCGCCGGTCCGCCGGCGTGCTCCTCGCCGGGAAAACCCACCGCGCCGGCGCGGAACACGTCGCCCGGTTGCGGTTCCCATCCGGCCGGGTAGAGGGTGTCGACGGCGTCCGTCCACAACAGCGCGCCATCGGTCGCGAGGAGCGCGGCGCGGCCCAGCGCCAGGGCGGCGGGATCGGTGGCGGAGATGCGCGTCACCGGCGCCGGCGGCGGCGCGGCATCGGCCGGCACGCGCAGGCCCGAGTTCCCCTGGTCGATCCACGCCACCGGACCGCCGTGGCTGGCCGTCTGCGTCCCCAGCAGGTTTCCGAGCGCCGCAGTCCAGGCCTGGCGCGCGGCCTCATCGGCGGCGGCCGGCGCGCCCAGCCCCGGCCAGTCCTCCAGCGGCGGCCAGGGCCGCACCCAGGCGCGCAATCCCAGGCGCCGCAGCAGCCTGATGAGCCCGGAGACGTCGCGGCGCGGATTGCCGGCGCCGTTGAAATCGAAACCCCCGGCGGGCAGTTGATGCCAGTTCCAGGGAATGGCGAACTCCACCGTGCGCACGCCCATGCTCTTGAGCGCCACCAGTTCCGGCTCCCACAACTGGCGCGGGCAGCGGTAATACGGAAACTCCACCGCCTGCACGTATTCGCGCCGTTCCGCGCCGGGAGCCGCCATGGCGGCCGAAAGCAGCAGGAGCAACGGCACGCAGGTTGACAGACGAATGCGTCTGTCCCACACTGCCCCCAAAGGACTTGCCACGTTGTGGGGCGGGCGCTTCCACCTGCCAACCGAGCCGCGCCGCCGGAGACCTGGACGCATCAGAAGGTCTTGGCCTTTCGAATGCGGTAATCCTCCACCAGCGGCATGCGGATCACCGTGCACATTTCGAACAGCCGCGACCGCGCGCGCGCGCCGATGTGTTCGGCCAGGGTGCGGCGGTATTCCATCCCCAGCGGTCCCTTCTGCATGACGGCGCTGCCCGCGTCTCCGTCCGGCAGGTTGGTGGTGGCGATCAGCGCCTTGCGCTGGTTGCAGCGGTGGGTGATGACGCTGGCGACGGTGTCCTCCACCCACCCCGTGACGCGGTGCGCGCCCAGGTCGTCGAGCAGCAGCACGTCGGTGTCCAGCGCCGCGCGGTAGGCCTCGCGGTCGGAGGAATCCGAGGCCGGGTCGTAGCCCGCCTTGATGCTGTTCAGCAGCGACTGGTAGTCGTAAAACAGGCTGTCGAACCCCTTCTCGATTATCTTCCGCAGCGCCGCCACCGCCAGATGGGTTTTCCCCGTCCCCGGCTCGCCGATCAGCAGCAGCCCCGGCCGCGACGGGTTGGGAAAATCGCGGACGTAGTTTTTCACCGCCAGCAGCACGGTGGTCAGTTCCTGCCTGGAGATGGGGTTCTCGGGCCGCACGCTGAAATTGTCGAAGGACGCCTGGCGATACAACGGCGGGATCTGGGCGCGCTCCTCCAGCCGTTCGGCGCGGTGATGCGACCGGCATTCGCAGGGCCTGGCGCCGGAGAGCGTGGCGCCCTCCACGATGATGAATCCGGAGCCGCCGCACTTCGGACAAACCGGTTGCGTAGCCATGGCATCTATTATCTTACGGTGGCGCGGGCCCTGGCGTTGGATCGACTTGATCCAATTAGACTCATCCCGTGTCAATAGAATCAATCACTTACAGAAATCGATTGGATCAACTTGATCCAACCGGCGCGCGCGCCGCCGCTAACAACCCGCCCCGCCCGCCGTCCAGGCTGTTATGAACCGAACCCTCCGCAACGCCGTCCCGCTGGCCATGCTTTTCGCCGCCGTGCTCCCGGCGGCCGATCCGCAGCTCGTCAGCCTCGTCATGCCGGATGCCGCCGTGATCGCCGGCGTCAACGTCACCCAGGCCAAGGCGTCGCCCTTCGGCCAGTACGTCATGACCCTGATCGCTCCCCACAGCCAGGAACTGCAGGCCCTGGTGGCGGTCACCGGCTTCGATCCGCGGCAGGATGTGTCCGAGCTTCTGGCGGCCTCGAACGGCGGCGCGGGATCGGCCGCCGGCCTGGCCCTGGCGCGCGGCACGTTCGCTATCGAGACTATCACCGCCGCCGCCAAACAGGCCGGCGCCGCCACGGAAACCTACCAGAACATCGCCATCCTGAAAGCTCCCAATGGAATCCAGGCGCTGGCCTTCCTGGATTCCACGCTGGCTGTTTTCGGCGACCTGGCCAGCGTCAAGGCAGCCATCGACCGCCAGTCGCCGGATGCCCAGCATCTCAGCGCCGCCGTGGTTGCGCGCATCGGCCAGTTGAGCGGCTCCGGCGACGCCTGGGTGCTGTCCACCGTCCCGCTGGCCGGCCTGCATCCCCCCAGCGCCGCCCCCACCGTGCCGGGATTGAACCTCGAAGCCCTGCAACAGATCCAGCAGTCCTCGCTGGCCGTCAAGTTTGGCGACAACGTGACGGTGACGGCGCAGGCCCTGCTCGACACCCCGCAAAACGCCACCACCCTGGCCGGACTCCTGCAAATGCTGGCCAACATGGCCCAACTTCAGGCCCAGAAGTCGCCCGATGTGGCGGCGCTGGCCAAGTCTCTGAGCATCGCCGCCAGCGGGTCCACGGTCACTGTGGCGTTCAGCATCCCCGAAGCGCAGCTCCAGCAACTGGCCCAGCCGCAGCAGCGCAGCGGCAACGCCGGCGCGATCCAACTGAAGAAACTGCCCTGAGCCGCGCATCACCCGGCCGGACACAACTCCTTGTAGAAGGGGCAGCGCCGGCACTGCCGGCCTTCCCGCAAGGGAAACTCCAGCTTATCCTGCGCCTCCAGGAAGTCGCGGACGATCTGCTCCGGCGAGTCGATCAGCGACGGCGCCAGGTCCACCTCCACCACCACGTTGGGCTTGAGGAAATGCACGCAGGCGAGGCCGGGCGCGCGGCCAGTGGCGCGCTCCACCGCCATGGCGTACAAGCGGAGTTGCAGTTCGTAATCGCGGACGCGCTCGTGGACCTCGGCTTCGGCGACGGCGTCGGTCTTGTAGTCCACGATGGCCAGATCCCCGCCCTCCTCGAACCACAGGTCGATCTGTCCGCTCACCACCAGGTCGTCCACCGCCATCAGGAAATCGAACTCGCGCTCCACCCGGGTGGCCCGCTCCAGGCGCCGGCCCAGCGGCCCCTTGCGAAAGGTCTCGGCCAGGCGCACGGCCTGCGGATCGGGATCTTCCACCACCAACCCCGCCAGCAGGCGATGCACCTGGTTGCCCAGTTCGTCAGCCGCCAGGCCATCGCCCCTGGCGCTCTCCGCCGCCGCCGGCGGCCGGCCTTTGAACCCCAGGTACTCGCCGAGATAATACGCGCGCGGGCAGCGTGAGAACTTGCCCAGCGCGGACACCGAGGCGTTGCCTTCGAACTGCCCGGTCACCTCGGGCGGTTGGCAGGCCGGTGCGCCTTCCTCACCCTCGGGCGGCAAAGTGGGGCAGGCGCTTCCGCCTGCCAACCCGGAATCCACCGAAACCCGCAGCTTCCAGCTTTCGCCATAAGGCGTGACTTCGGGCAGCGTCAGTTCGCCCGCCTGCCCAAAATCGAAGCTCAGCTTGTCCACCACCAGTTTGGCCCACTCCACCGGCTTCCGGCCGCCGGTCGAAAAGCTGAGCACCAGGCGGTGTTCGGCGCGCGTCATGGCCACGTACAACAGCCGGTCGGACTCCTTCGCCTCGCGATCGTTTCGCTCCTTGCGAATGGCGGCGTGGAACAGATCGCCGATATCCTCGCGCCGGGCGGGATTCCGCCAGCTCGCGCCCAACCCCCAGCGCGGCGAAAAGGCCACCACCGGAAGATCGCTCCGCACGCCTTTGTGCATGGCCGCCACAAAGACGATCGGGAACTGCAGGCCCTTGGCGGAGTGTACGCTCATCGCCTGCACCGCGTCTGCGGCGTCTTCGGGCGCCGAATCCTGCCCGGCGCGGTTCGTCCGGCGCAGCATTTCCAGATCCTCGACGAAGGCGTCCAGCGAAGTCGCCGGCGCGGCGGCCCGCGCAGCGGCCAGGAACTTGTCGATATTGGCCGAGGCGCGCGGACCGGCTTCGGCGGCGTACCCGGTTTCGTCCATGGCGTCCAAGAGCAGCCGGTCGAACGACACGTATTCGCGCCGCCGCCGCCATTCCCGCAGGCGCTCGCGGAACCGCAGCAGCGCGCCCAGATCCGCCGCGCCGAACTGCGGATCGTCCTCCGGGCGCAGGCGCATCAGGGCTTCGGCCAGGTTCCGGTCGAGCAAATGGAGGCGCAGCAGGGCTTCGTCGGAAACCCCCACCAGCGGCGAACGCAGCACCGCCGCCAGGCTGATTTCGTCCCGCGGATTGGCGATGGCGCGCAGAAGCTGCACCAGGTCCACCACCTCGCGCGCTTCGTAAAAGCCCTTGCCGCGGTTCACCACGTAGGGAATGCCGGCTTCCTCGAACGCCGCCGTGAACTCCGGCAGCACCTCGGTGTTGCGCACCAGCAGGGCCATATGGCGGTATTCGCGCCCCGGCTCCGCATCCTTCAGACGCAGCATGCGCCGCGCCACCGCGCGCGCCTCAACGTCCATGGAGGGCGCGGCGATGGCTTCCACGCGCGGCGCGTCCCCGTCCGCCTCGTCGAATGCCTTCCCCGCGATCAGCCTGCGCGGTTCGATTCCCGCCGCGCCGGCCATGATGGTTTCCACCGCGCGCAGGATGTCCGGCCGGCTGCGGAAGTTCTCCACCAGTTCGACCACGCGCCCGCCGGACCCCGCCGCCTCGCCGCGGAACTTGCGAAACTCCTGCGGCTCGGCGTGGCGGAAGCCGAAGATCGACTGGTTCACGTCGCCCACCGCGTAGAAGCGCCCCGGCCGGCGCACCAGGCCGAGCAGCCTGGCCTGCTGCCCGTTGGTGTCCTGGAGTTCGTCCATCAGCACGTGCTCGAACTGCGATTGCAGGCGCTCGCGCGTCTCCCGATGGTTCTCCAGCAGGCCCACGGCGAACTCTTCCAGGTCCGCGAAATCCAGCGCGCCGGCCTGCGCCTTCCGCCGGCGATAGCTGGCGTCGAAACGGCGCAGCACTTCGATCGGCAGCTCGCGCGCGGAGGCGTACAGCGCGGTGACGAGCGTCGACTGGAGCTCTTTGAGGCGCTCGTCGCGCAGGGTTTTGATCAGGCCGCAAGCCGCGCTGCCCCGCTTGAGCTTGCGCAGGTCGCAGCCGAAAGCCTCGATGGCTTCGAGAGCTTCCCGCGCGCCCGGAGCGGCGGCGATGCGCCCGATGCCCGCCAGCGCGTCGGCGAACGCCAGCTTCTGCGCGCCGCTCCAGTCCGCGATGTCCTGCCCGCGCAACTCGCGCAGTCCGGCGGCGATATCGGCCAGCGACCTGCCCGCGGGCGTTGGAAAGCGGGCCAGGTCGCCGATCTTCGCGCCCGCGCCGCGCATGGCATCGTAGGCCAGCAGCATGGCCGCGTCGAACTCGCTCGACGACAATCCGCGGATCAGCGCCCGCACGCCGGCCGGGTGATCGGCGAAGATCGATTCCATGGCTTCGGCCATGGACTCGCGCTGCCAGCGCCCCAATTCCCGCTCCTCGGCGATGGTGAAGCGCGGGTCCACGCCCGCCGCCACGGCGTTCTCTTTCAACAGGCGCGCGCAGAACCCATGCACCGTGGACACCCACGCGCCTTCCAGCCTGGCGCGCGCCGGCCGGTCTTCCTGGAAAGCCTCGGCCAGCTTGCGGCGCATCTGCGCGGCGGCCTTCTCGGTGAAGGTGATGGCCAGAATGCGCAGCGGGTCGACGCCCTCCGCCACCAGCCGGCCGAAGTACTCCACCAGCACGGCGGTCTTTCCCGAGCCCGGACCCGCCACCACGCAGGCGTCCAGGTGGCGCTGGGAGACGTCCAGGGCCTGGAGCTGGCGCGCGGTGAAGTTGGGAGCGCTCATTCCGGCTCTCCCGCGGCCGGCGCCTCGGCCAGCGCGGCGCCCAGATCCACGCGGCAGGCGTCGCGGAAATCGCACCGTTCGCAGTGCTTGGTATCGGCGGGATCGGGCGCCACGCGGCCCTGGCGAATCTGCTCCACCACCGCCAGCGTGCGCTCCCGCGCCTGCTCCATCCAGCCTTCGGGAAACGGCTCCTTCCCCAGCAGGCCGGCCGAGCTCCAGCCCAGGTAAACCACCTCGCGCTTCAACCCCACGTAGAACATGCCCGCCAGGGTGGCGCCGAACTTGCGCTCCGCCGCCATGCCGTACAACTGCGGCTGCAAGGCCCGCTCGCCTTCCAGTTTGGATTTGATTCCGGCCTTGGCGCTGTACTTGTAATCGATCACGTATGCGCCGCCGTCCGCGGCCGTGTCCAGGCGGTCGATCGTGCCCGCGATCTCGATCGCCGGAACGCCCTCGGGCGTTTCCAGCGCGAAGGTGAACGGCTGCTCGGTCCGCGATTGCAGCCCGGGCGGCCAGGTGGTGTCGGCGGCGAATGCGGCCAAATCCTCCAGCATGGAGTTGCGCAGCCGTTCGGTGTGGTAGCCCGCAGGGATGCGCTCGCGTTCCCGGAACTGCTCGAAGACGCGCTCGAAAACCGGGGCGATGGCGGCCGGCCGCAGCGGCCACCACTCCTTCAGCGTCTGGTGCACGATGTCGCCCTGCATCGGGAAATCCAGCCGATCTTCGGGCCGCGATGGCGCGCCGCGCAAGCGCAGCATGCGGCCGGCGAAATACTCGAACGGGCATTGCAGAAACGTTTCCAGCGAACTGGGCGACTGGTGGGCGGATTGCTCAACCAGAAACGCTCTCAGGCCGGGCGCGCGGATGGCGGCCTCCGGCCGGGCGCGGCGCGGGCTGCGCGGCTGCGGGCGGGCGGGGCGCGCGTCTTCGGTCCGGGAGGCGCGGCGGTCCAGAAACAGCGACGGCAGGGCCGGCTCTCCTCGCGCGTCGCACCGCGGATACGTCAGCACCGTCAGCAGGCTGGCGCGGGAGACGGCGGAATCGAACAGCGCCCGCTCTTCCCGCTCGAAGTCGGCGGTGGTGCGCAGCTTCACGCCGGCCTGGTTCAATTGCCGCCGCGCCGCGTCCGGAAAGAACGGGTCCTGCTCATGAAACTTCGGAAACTGCCGTTCCACCAGCCCGCAGACGAACACCACCGGCAGCACCCATTGGCGCGCCTCGTGCGCCGGCATCACGTGGACCACGTTGCGGCGGCCGTCGCGCGGGCGGCGCGGTTTCAGCCGCAAGACCGCTTTCACGGCGCGCCAGAAAGGCTCGATGGGGATTTCCCGCTCCGGCGGAAGCGCCTGCGCGGCTTCGTCCAGCGCCTCATCGAAAAGGTCCAACGCCTCGGCCTGGCCGCGGTCGAGCAACGCCGCTTCGTGGCGGCCGGGGCCGGTGGGAACCTGGTCCACCGCGGGCCGGAACAGGTGGCGCAGATCGCGGAACCGCGCCGCCCAGTCGCGCGGATGCATGGCGAAGGAGCGCCATTCCTCCAGCGCCGCCAGGCGGTCCAGTTTGTGGAGCAGCCCCTCGGCGCCCTCCAGCGCGCGGCCTTCCGGCCCCATCAGCAGCGACCGCAGTTCGCCCAACCCGGCATTGGGAATCTGCCGGCGAACCGCGAAATCGAAACGGTCGAGGGCCAGCCGATCGGCGAAACGCGGCGCCAGGCGCATCACCGCCAGCGTGCGGGCGTGGTCCCATCCGCTCAGCATGGCGTCCACCGCGCCGCCCAGGTAGCGCACCACGGGATGCTCGTCCAGCCGCGAATCGAAGTAGAAATGCGCCGGGATGCAGAAGCGCGCGAGGGTGGAGCGCAGCACCGGAACGTAGATGCCCTCCGCCCGCACCACGATACCCATGTCGCGGAAAGCCAGCCCGGACGCCGCCTGAAGCAGAATCCGCCGCGCGATTTCCTCGGCTTCGCGCTCGACCCCCTGGGCCGCCACCAGGATCTCCGCCGGCGCCCGCCGGCCGCGCGCCGCCCGCTCCTCGCGAAATCCCAGGGCCGCCAGGCGCTCGCGGGTTCCGTCGGCCAGGTCGCCGTCGCCCAGCGTGATGGTGAGATGGGCGTGGCGGGACATGGCGGCGATCAGGCGCAACTCCGGGTCGGGCAGCGCATGAAACCCGTCCAGCCAGATGGCGCCGATGCCCGGCAGTCCCTGGGCTTCGATCCGTTCCGCCGCCAGCGCCAGCCGCCGCGCGCGCAAGGCCAGGCCGCGCCGCGCCAGCTCGCCCTCCAGCTCGCGATAAACCGCCAGAAAGGCCTCCGCCAGCGGGGCGTTGGGCAGCGTGCGCGCCAGCCTGGCGCTATCGCAACCGGCCGACGCGAATTCCCCGATGCCCTCGGCCAGCGCCGCGCAGAACCCGGGGAAATGCGCCACCGCGCGGAATTCCGGCCTGCCGGCGCGCCGCGCCGCCTCTTCCACCAGCAGGTGGAGCACCGCATCGGGAACCTGCGGCAGGTCGCCGGTCCACTGATCGGCGAACTTGTTCAGCGTCCCGATCCACTGGCCGCGGAACACCACCCCGGCGCGCGCCAACCGATTTCGCAGATGCTGCGCCATGGTGGCCGTGGGCACCAGCAGCCGCGCGCCGGAGGGCGCCTGGGCCAGCGCCTCGCGAAACTGCTCCATCGCGATGGTGGTCTTGCCGGAGCCGGCGGGTCCCGTCAGCAGGCGCATCGGCTATAGTGTAGCGCCGGTGCGGAGTGGCCGGCTCCGCAGGTCGAAGAGAACGCGCCAGCGCATCCCGGGCACGGAAGGCGGAGCGGTAGCGGCCGGCGGGCGCATGGCCCGCCCCCGATTCAATTCGTAGATTACAGCGCAGGCAATCAGATGTTGGTCTGCACGCCCTCGAGTTCAACGCCGCCGATCATGCCGGCCACCAGGTTGTACAACGCACCCGTGATCAGGCCCGCGAGGAACCCAATTATGCCGTAGATTATCGGGAACACAACGATGGCGGCGACGCCCACCACCGCTCCAATCATCCCGCTGTTGGAGTTCATAGAAGATCCCAAGGCCGATCCGACCAGGGCAATCAACGAGACAAAGGCACCAACTATCAAGCCAAGCAGAGCATACAGCACGCCCATCACCTTGGCCATGGAAAGGACACCAATCCGGCGAATGACAAACTTAGTGTTCATAGTGGCTGGCATTGTATCACAGCGCATTCGCGCAAGTTACGCGCCCGCGCCGGGTCGTCCGCCCAGCCCTGTAGTTCCCGCCGGTCTTCCGCCTTTACCACCAGGAATGGAGGCGATCAGCTATTCGTCTGCACTCCCTCGAATTCAATGCCGCCAAACAAGCGGGCCGCCATGTTGTATATCGCAGCGTTGAGCAGGCCCGCCAGAAACCCGAATACCCAACAGAGAATCGGGAACAGGATGACGGAGCCGACTCCCAGAACGACGGCAGTCAGCCCGCTGTAGGGGCCGATCGGATGCCCCAAGGCCGCTCCGATCAAGGCAATCAACGAGAAGATCGTATCCACAACCAGGCCGAACATGGAGTAAAGCACTCCTGTCATCTTGGCCATGGGAACCACGCTAATTCGCCGAACGACAATCTTAGTGTCCATAGTGGCAGCTATGGTACCACAGCGAATTGCGGCTTGCCCGCCGGCGCTTACGCCAGCAGGCGTTCAAACCGCGATCCCGCGCGGACGATGGTCTGGCTGCGTTCCGGCCCGGTGGAGATGCATCCGGCTTCCACGCCAGTGTGGCGCTCCAGAAACGCGATGTAATCCTTCGCCCTGGCGGGCAGCGCCTGGTAGGAATCGAGCCCGAAGGTCGAGGTCCGCCATCCCGGAACGGACTCGTAGACCGGCTCCAGGGCGGCAATTTCCGCCACCGTCGGCGGCATGCCGGAGACGTCCTCGCCGCCCGAGCGGTAGCCCACGCACACCGGGATCGGGTCGAACTCGTCCAGCACGTCCAGCTTGGTGATCACCAGGCTGTCGAAACCGTTGATAGCCGCGGTGTAGCGCATCAGCGGCGCATCGAACCAGCCGCAGCGCCGCGGGCGCCCGGTCACCGCTCCGAATTCGTTGCCGCGCTGGCGGATGAAATCTCCCGAGCCGTCCATGGCCTCGGTAGGGAACGGACCTCCGCCCACGCGGGTGATGTAAGCCTTGGACACGCCGATCACGCCCGCGATGCGCGTGGGCGGCACGCCGGTTCCGGTGCACGCGCCTCCCGCCGACGCGCTGGAAGAGGTGACGAAGGGATAGGTCCCGTGATCCAAATCCAGCATGGTGCCCTGCGCGCCCTCGAACATCACCGTCTTGCCAGCCGCGATGGCCTGGTTGAGCAGCAGGGCGGTGTCGCAGACCATCGGGCGGAGGCGCTCGGCCAGCGCTTCGTACTGGTCGCGGATGGCCGCCACGTCCAGGCCGTCGTAGATGTCGAAGGCTTTGGCAATGGCGACCTTCTCCTCCATCACGGAGTCGTACTGGGCGCGGAAAACCTCACGGTTCAGCAGGTCGGCCACGCGCACGCCGCGGCGCCCGGCCTTGTCTTCGTAGCACGGCCCGATGCCGCGCGCGGTGGTGCCGATGGAAATGCGGCCCGGCCGCCCTTCCGACATCCGCTCCATCATGCGGTGAGCCGGGAACAGCACGTGAGCGCGGTTGCTGATGAACAGGCTGCCGGCAACCTTGACTCCCGCCGATTCCAGCGTGTCGATTTCCGCGAACAGGGCCACCGGATCGAGCACCAGCCCGTTGCCGATCACGGCCAGTTTCCCGGGGCGGAGAATGCCGCTCGGAATCAGCTTGAGGACGAATTTCCGGTCGCCGATGAAGACCGTGTGCCCGGCGTTGTGCCCGCCCTGATAGCGCGCCACGATATCGAAGCGCTCGGCGAAGACGTCGACAATCTTACCCTTGCCTTCGTCTCCCCACTGTGAACCCAGTATGATGACGTTTCCCATTTGGACCAAACTTTAGTATTTTAGCGTATTTCACCGTGCGGGCTTGCGCACACGGCACCGTGAGGTGCGCGGGATTCCGCGGCGCTCTGTGGGGCAGGCGCTTCCGCCTGCGGTGGACCACAAGTGGGTACCCCGGCATCCCGCCTGGGCGCCATTGGCGGACATTCGCGAGAGGCGGATTGACAATCCGCCGCAGGATGCCATCCTGCCCCACAAGGGCGCGCGACGCAACACGGAACCGTGGAGGCCCGGCGGCGCCTATTTCGAAGGGCGCGGCGGCGCCGGAATCTGCGCGAGTCGCCGGAACCCCTCCAGCAGCGCTTCGCTGTTGAATGGCGGAAGCCCGGCCGGCGCCTTTTCCGGACTGGCGGGCTTGGGAAGCGCCGAAACGGGCGGGTGCTTCCAGCGTGCGCAAAGTGCTTTGTAGACCTGGTGCGTGGCGCTTCCGTCATACGCCTGGCCGCTCTCGACGAAGGCTTCGAGCAGCGGCAGGGCGGCTTCCGGCATCCGCTGCGACAGCACGTAGCTGAACGCCATCTCGGCCTGCGCGGCGCAGCGGGCGACTTCCTTGGTCTTCCATCGGGCGTTGGCGAAGCCCAGCAGCGCTTCATCCACGGCGCTGTCTTTCGAGACCAGCGCGTACCACATCAGAACCCGCAGGATGTTGCGCCCGGGGACCGTCATGCGCAGGGTTTCGCCTTTGGCGAAGGGCTCGAACCACTTTACGAAGCGGCGCCGGAAAGCCGCCGCGCCGACCTTCGGAAACGCCTTTTCGGCGGCCTTCAACCACTTCGCGGGCGGCTTGGCGGTGACGGTGAAGGCGCTGTTGTCCAGCAGCGCGCGCCAGTTGGCATACTGGTCCGGCGGCATTTCGCGCAGGTCCCGCTTCACGCGATGGCTCCAGCAGGCCTCCAGGTCGATGGGGGCGACGTTCTCGAACCACAGGAACCATTCCGCCCGCGCGCGGTAGATCCGGTCGGACGCAGCCACACCGATGCTGGGAATCCACTGGCGGAACGCTTCGACCAGATCGGGGTGCCAGCCGTGTTCCGCAACGTACTTCCCGCAAAGCTCGGAAACGCGCAGCCCCACACCACCGGCTTTGAGTGCGCGCACCAGCTCTTCGAGCGACAGTTGGTCGACCTTGGCGAAGCTTCTGGGCACCAGGCCCTCGCCGCAACCCAGTCCATAGAGCCACTGCTCCCAGAGCTCCAGCGTGTCCTTGGCGTATTCCTGTTTGTGAGCCGCTATCCATTCCGAACGGGCCGCCACGGCGCGATACAAGCTGTCGGGATCGGCGCCAAACTCCTTCAAAATCGCCTCCTGCATGGCCTGGTACGCGGCCTTGACCTCGGGCGCCACCGGGAACCAGGGCAGCTTGCGGGTCATCTGGTCCACCCAGGTCTTCATGGTCGCTCTCACCGCGGGCGGCAGGTCCTCTTCCTTCATGGCGCGGTAGCGCTCCACCATGGCGGCCACGCGCGAGTCCACGTAGCGCCCACCGGCGGCGGCGCTGGCGGCCATGCGGAGGAGCTGATCGATGCGCGTCTGCTGCGGCACGAGGGCCGGATCGGAATTCAACGGAAAGCCGTCCACGCCCACGGACGAGTTCGGAATCTCGCGCGCGCCGAAGACCGCCAGCAGACCTTCGTATTGCCGTTGCACGTATGCTACGGCCGTGACCGGGTTCATCATCAACGCTTCCAGGCAGGCGAAGGCGCGATCCTGGGAGCGGCTGCCGAGCGCCCACAGGTAGGTGTGGATCCAGCGATATTCCGGCGCCTCGGTCCAGGGCGCGCGCGCGATGTCGTAGAGGAGCTGGTCGGAGACGGGGCCGCCGAGAAGGTGGCACAGCTCGACGACTTTATCGAATATCATGGCGCCGGTCAGCGTGAGCGCCAGCCTTGGGCCTTCGCTCAACATGCCGATCCAGCGCCGCAGGCGGGCTTCCATCTCGACGTTGCCGAGACGTTTGAGCGCGGCCGCACAGGACTTGCCGGGCGCACCGCTGTAGTCGCGGTATTGGGACAAGCCGGTGATCAAGGCTTCGTGCCAATCGGCGCGCAGTTGCGGCGCCAAGGACCCGAGATCGCGGCGGACGCGCGCGCTCCAGCAGGGGTCGGGATCGTCCGCGGCGATGGGAGAGCGGAAGAACGGCCAGGCAATGCTCTCGGCGAGGCCGACTTCATGCGTGCGATCGGCCAGGCGCCGCAGCCTGGCCAGCGCGTCGGCCACGCTCGGGCTGAGCGGCCCATCCTTCTCCAGTTCACGGGCGAATATCCCAAGCGCTTGGCGGTAGCCGTGAGGGCGCCGCTCCAGTTCGTCGGCCAGCGCCACGAATTCGGCCTCGCTCACGCGCCGGAGCCGCTCGAGCGCGATGCGGAGCATGTCCGCAAGCGTGCTCTGCCAGGCGGCGCCGCTCTCGCCCTGAAGATGGTGCCACGCCAGGCGGCGCAACAGCGGCATCACCCACGCCTGGCGATCGGCGGCTGCGGTGAGCGCCGGATAGAGCGATGCACCCGTGGGGTAATGGCCCAGGCGCGTGGCGAGCGTGGCCACCCGGGAGCTGGGATCCTTGGGGTAGCTTCTCTCGAACTCGGCCTGCACGGCCTGGGCATTTTGCAACTCGGCCGCGATCTGCAACTGCATTTGATAGTCGGGATCGGCGGGGATGGTAGGGAAGGCATCGACCATAAGGAGCAGTCTAACGCGGAGCGGCGGAACTTCGCGGCCCCACTTAGCAAGCTCGCGGACGGCTAACGAAGGTTAGTACGGCGCAGAGCCGCAGGTTCGTGTGCCGTCTTACACGCGCCGTGTGGGCTCATCCACGCGGCAGCCTTGCGAACGCCAGTAGTTTCGCGGGTTATGAGCCGTCCACGCCAGTGGCCCGGCGCGTGCGTATAATCGTGTACCATGTTCTCTTCCGGCCCGCCAAGCATTCCGAATCGCATCTTTCAATTCGTACTAAGACTAATCCAGACAATCTTCGGGCACGTGCAGTGGCAAGCGCCCGGTTGGATTCACTGGACCGGCCGCCAGATCCGCCGCGCGGCCGGCTATCTCGCCGCCGACCGGAAGCGCCTCATCATCGCCGCGCTGGCGCTCGGAACCGCCGCGGGAGCGATCGCCTGGTACGAGAACCGCCCCCGGCCGCACTACGTCGAATACAGCGTCACCGCGCCCAAACTAACCGAATACGACGAGAACGGCATCTCGAACATCTACCCGCTCACGGTGGAATTCCAAGAACCGGTGGCGCCGCTGGCCAACCTCGATAAGCGCCTCACCTCCGGCATCGCCATCGCGCCGGCATTCGCCGGCAGGTGGACCTGGCTGGACGACAAGAACCTGCAGTTTGCCCCCAGCTCCGACTGGCCGGTGGACGTCTCCTTCACCGTCAAGATGGGGCGCAAAGGCTTTTTCGCAAAGAACGTGGAGCTCGGGGACTACAGCTTCGAGTTCAAGACCCAGCCGTTCTCCGCCAAAATCTCGAGCAGCCAGTTTTACCAGGACCCGCAGAACCCCACGCTGAAGAACCTGGTAGCCACCGTGAACTTCAGTCACCCCGTGGATACGGCGCAGTTCGAGCCACGCGTTTCGCTCGTCCCCGCCAAGGACGCGGAGTTCCTCGGCCTTACCGCCGACAGCAGGCACTTCACGGTGGCCTATGACAAGCTCAAGCTCTTCGCCTATATTCATTCGGCGGCGCTCGCCGTGCCGCGCGACGACACCTCCATCGCGCTGGTGATCGACAAGGGCGTTCGGGCGGCGCGCGGAGGCAACCAGACCGGCGAAAAACTGCAAACCGCGGTGATCATTCCCGGCCGCACCAGCCTGCGCTTCGACGGCGCGCAGATGACCCTGGTGGATAACGCCCGCTACGAGCCCGAGCAGGTCCTGCTCATCGCCAGCTCGTCGCCGGTGGCGGAGCGCGCCTTCGCCGGCAAGGTTCAGGCCTACCTGCTTCCGGCGCGCCATCCCAACCAGCCTAAGGACGATCCGAACGACTACGAGTGGAGCAACGAAAGCGAGGTCGGGAACGAGATCCTCGCCAAGTCGCAATCCCTGGCGCTCACTTACGTGGCTTCCGACGGCGGCAGCCAGACCACGCACGGGTTCAAGTTCAATGCGCCGGTTGGCCGCTACGTCTACCTGTGGGTGAAGGAAGGCGTGCAGGGCACCGGCGGCTACATCTCGGCCAAGCCCTGCATTGCAACCATTCGGGTAATCCCCTACCGGCAGGCGCTCACGTTTCTGGGCAAGGGCGCGCTCCTGTCGCTGGGGGGCGAAAAGAAAGCCGGCTTCCTGGTCCGCGACGTCGACAAAGTGGAAGTGGAAGTGGGACGGGTGCTGCCCAATCAACTCCAGCACCTGGCGCCGCAGATGTTCGACTTCTCCAAGCCCCAGCTCTATGGGCTGGAGGATTCCATCGTGGAGCGCTTCACGGCCATCCGCGAGTACCGCGGCCGGCAGCCGGGCAAACCGATTTACGACAGCATCGACCTCGGCCAGTATCTGCAGGACAAGGCGCAGAACCAGCGCGGCTTGTTCCTGCTCCACATCCGCTCCGTGCCGGCCGAGGGAAAACCGCAGGAAAGCGAGGATGGCGGCGAGGAAAGCTACAACCCCGGCGGCATCGAAGACACGCGCCTGATCCTGGTTACGGATCTCGGCTTCATCGTCAAACAGTCGAAGGACGGCAGCCGCGACGTCTTCGTCCAGTCCATCCGCCGCGGCGAACCCGTGAGCGGCGCGCGCGTGGAGACGATCGGGCGTAACGGCGAACCGGTGGCCGCGGCCACCACCGATGCCACCGGCCGCGCGCAGCTTCCGAAGCTCCCCGATCTCCGCCGCGAGAAAGCTCCGCTGCTGATCCTCACCCAAAAGGATTCCGACTTTTCCTTCCTGCCGCTGCGGGCCGCCGAGCGCAATCTGGATCTCTCGCGCTTCGACATCGGCGGCGTCGAAAACGCGGCCTCGGCGCAGCAGCTCTCCGCGTATCTCTTCACCGACCGGGGCATCTACCGGCCCGGCGAAACCACGCATCTCGGCATGATTGCGCGCACCGCCGACTGGAAGTCTTCGCTGGCCGGCCTTTCGGTCGACGTGGAAATCGGCGACCCTCGCGGCAACCTGGTGCGCCGCGACAAAATCAAGCTGACGGAAACGGCATTCGACGAGATCGCCTTCACCACTCAGGCCGCGTCTCCCACCGGAACCTATCAGGCCGTCGCCTGGCTTCCGAAAGACGAGAAGCACCGCGAGATGCTGGGCAGCGTGTCCTTCAACGTGCAGGAGTTCGAGCCCGACCGGATGAAGGTCCGGCTGGATCTGTGCGACCAAGCGGTTGCGGGCTGGCTCAACCCCGCCGACGTCAAGGCGCGCGTCTCGGTCATGCACCTGTTCGGAGAGCCCGCCGCCGGCCGCCGGGTGGAAGGCGAGCTCAACGTTTCCCCCGTGCTGCCGCGCTTCGAGGCCTACCCGGACTATCGCTTCCAGATCGGCGAAGTGGTCAAGGAGCCGTACCACGAAACGCTGGCGGCCGCCATCACCGACGCCCAGGGCAACGCCGAACTGAACCTCGACCTGGGGCGCTTCGCGGGCCGCGCTTACCGGCTCAACGTGCTGGCGCGCGCCTTCGAGGCGGAAGGCGGGCGCAGCGTGGCGGCGCAGAACACGGCCATCGTCTCCGACGCCCCTTACCTGGTGGGCGTGAAGCCCGACGGCGACCTCAGCTTCGTGCACCGCTCCACCAGGCGCTCCGCGCACTGGCTGGCCGTGAACCAGCAGCTCACGCCGGTGGCCGCTTCGGATCTCACGCTCGAATGGGTGCAGCGGAAATACCTCTCGGTGCTCACGCAGCAGCCCGACCGCACCTATGCCTACGTCTCGCGCCTGAAGGAAACCGTGCGCGACACGCGCCCGGTCCGGATCGCGGCCGGCGGAAGCAGCTTCGATCTTCCCACCGCGGAGCCCGGCGATTTCGTGCTGGTCCTGCGCAACTCCGCGGGCGCGGAACTCAACCGGCTCAGTTACAGCGTGGCGGGCGACGCCAACGTCTCCCGCTCGCTGGAGCGCAACGCGGAGCTCCAGATCCAGCTCGACAAACCCGGTTACGCCGGGGGCGACACCATCGGTGTGGCCATCCGCGCGCCCTACGCCGGCGCCGGCCTCATCACCGTGGAGCGCGAGCGCGTCTTCTGCCACCAGTGGTTCAAGACCGCTACCACCAGCTCCGTGCAGCACATCACCCTGCCGCCGGGCTTCGAAGGCAACGGCTACGTCACCGTGCAATTCCTGCGCGACCCCGCTTCCGACGAAATCTTCATGAGCCCGCTTTCCTACGGTGTGGCGCCGTTCGCCGCCGACCTCGCGGCGCGCACCGTGCAGGTGCAGCTCACCGCCGCCCGCCAGACCAAGCCGGGCGCCGTGCTGGCCATCCACGTGGCTCCCGCGGAAGCCTCCCGCGTCGCGGTGTTCGCGGTGGATGAAGGCATTCTGCAGGTGGCGCGCTACCAGAACCCCGATCCCCTGGCGTACTTCTTTCAGAAGCGGATGCTGCAGGTCGAGACCACGCAGATCCTGGACCTGATCCTGCCCGAGTTCCGCAGCTTCCTGGCGCTGGCGGCTCCCGGCGGCGACGCCGACGGAGGTTTCGCCCGCCACCTCAATCCGTTCAACCGGAAACACAAGCCGCCGGTGGCGTGGTGGTCGGGAATTGTCGACGCCGGCCCGGGCGGGCGCGATTTCCGCTACGCCGTGCCCGATTACTTCAACGGGCGCCTGCGCATCGTGGCCGTGGCCGTAAGTGCGCGGCGCGCCGGCGTCACGCAGGCTTCCACCGAGGTGAAGGGCGATTTCGTTCTCACGCCCAATGTGCCCGCCATGGCCGCTCCCGGCGACGAATTCAGCGTGACGGTGGGAGTCTTCAACAACACCAGCGGGAAAGACCCGATCCGGGTGCAGCTGGCTGCGTCGCGCGAGCTCACGCTCACCAGCCCCTCGTACTCCGACCTGCAGGTTGCCGAAAAGCGCGAAGGCGTGGCCGAGTTCCGCTTCAAGGCCAATGCCATCCTCGGGCCGGCGAGCCTGAAGTTCACCGCGATCCGGGGCAAATCCGAAGCCCAGATCGAAGAGAGCGTGAGCGTGCGCCCGGCGATCGCCTACCGCACGCAACTGACTCTGGGGCGGTTCGATGGCGCCGGCGCCACCGTGCCTCTCAAGCGCAATCTCTACCCCGAACGCCGGTCGGTGGAAGCCTCCGTTTCCGCGCTTCCACTGGTTTGGGGCGAAGGGCTGGTGGCCTATCTCGATACATACCCTTATCCCTGCACCGAACAACTCGTGAGCAAGGGATTCGCCGCGCTGCTCCTGGCCTCGCGGCCCGAGTTCGGCGCGGTCAAGACGCGCGACCCGCAGCCCATCGCCGGAACACTGGCCATGTTGCAGAGCCGCGAGAACGATTCGGGAGGCTTCGGGCTGTGGACGTCGTCGCCGCGGACCGCCGAGTTCCCCACCCTCTACGGCGCCCACTTCCTGGTGGAAGCGCGCGATCGCGGACAGAAGGTGCCGCCCGAGATGCTCGCCAGCCTCGACGAATGGCTCACGCGGTTCGCATCTTCTCCGGCGCCCACTCTCGACGACGGGCGCCTGCGCGCCTACGCCGTCTATCTGCTGGCGCGCCAGGGAATCAAGCCAACCGCCGCGATATCGAATGTGGAGCAGGAGCTTTCCCACCGCACGGGCGACGCCGCCTGGTCCTCGGATCTGGCCGCCGCTTATCTGGCCGCCGCCTATCGCCTGATGCAGCGCAATTCCGACGCCGACCGCATCATCCGCAACGTCCCCTGGTCGCAACAGAAACGCCAGTGGATGGACGAAGTCTACTACGATCCCGTGGTGCACGACGCCCAACTGCTGTACCTGCTGGCGCGCCATTTCCCGGAGCGCGCCGGCAGCGCTCCTCCGGCGGTGCTCGAAGGCATCTGCCAGGCTGTCAGCGGCAACCGCGTAAGTTCGCTCTCGGCGGCATATACGCTGCTGGCTCTGGACGCGTACGCCACGGCCGCCGCTCCGAAGGTGAAGGTCGGCATCGTGCTGGGCGGACAGCGGCAGGCGTCGACGTCGAAGGTGAGCGTGCCGGTGGGCTCCGCCAGCGTGCAGTTCACCCGCGAGGGCTCGCCCATGGCTTACTACTCGATCGACGAGTCGGGTTTCGACCGTAACCCGCCCGCCTCCGATATCAGCCGCGATCTGGAGGTGATCCACGAGTTTCTCGACGCCAAGGGCAACGTAATTACCAAGGTTAAGGTGGGCGAAGAGTTCTGGGTGCGGCTGCGCGTCAGAACCACCAGCCGCGAACGCGTGGGGCAGATCGCGGTGGTGGATCTGCTGCCCGGCGGCGTGGAGCCCACGCTCGATCTGCCCACCGGACCCGGCTCGAACTGGACGCCCGACTATGTCGACCGGCGCGAGGACCGCGTGATCCTCTACGGCGACGCCACCCGGACCGCGGCAACTTATGTCTACAAAGTAAGAGCCACTAACGTGGGCGTGTTTCAATCCCCTCCGGCCTTCGCCGAAGGCATGTACAACCGCCAGATCACCGGCATAAGTCAAGCCTCGAGGCTGGAGATCGTGAAACCTTGATGACCCGGCGCGCGCGGACATGGGGCAGGATTGCCAGCCTGCCCGCGATACTTCTTCTCCTGATCCGCCTGTACCCGGGCCGGCCGCTGCGGGACGCGGTTCCGGAATCCACGTCGATATGGTCCGCGGACGGCAAGCTCCTGCGCGCGACCCTGGCCAGCGACGGCCAGTACCGCTTGTGGACGCCGCTCGACGAAATGTCCCCCGCCCTGGTGGACGCGTTCCAGCTCAAGGAAGACCGCTGGTTTTACTGGCACCCCGGGGTCAATCCGTTCTCGCTGATCCGCGCCGCGCGCAGGACCTGGATGGGCGAGGGCCGCCAGGGCGGTTCCACGCTCACCATGCAGCTCGCTCGGCTGATGTACCACCTGAACACCAGATCCCCCGCCGGCAAACTCAAACAATCCGCCGCGGCCTTGTGGCTGGAGGCGCGTTACTCCAAGCGCGCCATTCTGGAAGCCTATCTGAACCTGGCGCCGTTCGGCGGCAACACGCAGGGAGTGGGGGCGGCCAGCCGCATGTACTTCGGCAAGCCACCATCCGAGATCGATCTGGGCGAAGCCATCGCCCTGGCCGTGATCCCGCAGCGGCCGGCCGCGAGAGCCGGGCGCGCCGCCGGGCAGAGCGGGTTCCTGCCGGCGCGCGCGCAGCTCGCGAGCGCCTGGCGCAACCGGAAACATCCCAGTGAATCGGAACGCCGCCAGCTCGAACTCCCGGTGCCGATACAGCCCGATTCCGCGCTGCCGTGGTGCGCCCCGCACTTCACCGACGCGGTCCTGCGAGCCAACCCCAGCCTGTCCGGCCGCATCGACACCACCCTGGACGCCGGCCTGCAGCGTCTCATGGAACGGCAGATGGACCGCTACCTCAACCAGTTCGGCGAGCGCGGGATCCGCAACGCAACCACCCTGCTGGTGGATTACCGTGACATGTCGGTCAAAGCCTGGGTGGGCTCGGCCGATTACTGGAACCGGGAGATTCACGGCCAGATCAACGGCGTCCTCACCAAGCGGAGCCCGGGATCGACCCTCAAGCCGTTCATTTACGGGCTGGCCGTGGACCAGGGCGTGCTTCACCCGCGCACCATACTGCGCGACGCGCCCACTTCCTTCGGCCCCTTTACGCCGGAGAACTTCGATGGCAATTTTATCGGCCCCATCCCCGCCGAGGACGCTCTCATTCGCAGCCGCAACATTCCGGCGGTGTGGGTGGCGACGCAGCTCCGGCAACCGGATCTCTACCAGTTTCTGGAAAGCGCGGGCGTCCGCAACATGAAGCCCGAAGCGTACTACGGGCTGGCGCTGGCGCTGGGCGGAGGCGAGGTCACCATGGAGGAACTGGCCGGCCTCTACGCCATGCTGGCGAACCGGGGCGTGCTGCAACCCATCCGCACGCTGGCCTCGGAAAAGCGGCGCGATGGGGTGCGCCTGCTGAGCCCGGAAGCCAGCTTCATCGTGATGGATATGCTGAGCCACAATCCCCGGCCGGGCGAAGACCGTTCCCTGGCCCCCACGCGCCGTTGGCCGGTGGCGTGGAAGACCGGCACTTCCTGGGGCTTCCGCGACGCCTGGTCGGCAGGGGTGGTGGGGCCGTACATCCTGGTGGTGTGGATCGGCGATTTCGAAGCCCAGGGCAACCCCAGTTTCGTGGGCGCCGACGCGGCCGCCCCGCTGTTCTTCCGCATCGCCGACGCGCTGAGTCTCGAGAAGCCGGACGAGATCGTGAAGCCGCCGGAACCGCCGCCGGGAGTGAGCCGCGTGGCGGTTTGCGCGGCCAGCGGCGACCTGCCCAACAAGTACTGCCCTCAAACCGTGGAGACCTGGTACATCCCGGGCAAATCGCCCATCCGGGTCAGCCAGTTACACCGCGCCGTAGCCATAGATATCCGCACCGGGCGCCCCGCCTGCCCGCCCTACGCCGCGAACGCCACCCGGCAGGAGATCTTCGAATTCTGGCCATCCGACATGATGAAGCTGTTTCGCGAAGCGGGCATGCCCCGCCGCCAGGCGCCCGCCATACCCGACTGCGTGGCGGACGATGCCAGCGGCGTCCCCAAGATCGCGACGCCGCTGCGGGGCGTGACCTACACCTTGCGCCCGAAATCGGGCCAGGCGACCATCCCGCTCGAAGCCGGCGCCGACGCGGACGTGGACAGCGTTTTCTGGTTCGACGGCGCAGCCCTGATCGCCAGGTCCGCGGTAGCCCACGGGGCCATCCCCTGGACCCCGGCGGCGGATGGCATTCACCTGATCCGCGTAATCGACGACCACGGCCGCACGGCGGAACGCGACGTGGCGGTGCGATTCGCCAATTGAATGCGCAGCTCCCCGGCCGCGGGATGAAGCGCCGGCGGTTCGCTCCAGGCAGTGAGTATCATAGTAACCGTGGAAGCATCGCCCTTCGTTTCGGCTCATGGGCGGGCGCGAGGCAACCCGCGGCGGCGCGGGCGGAAGGCCATCCCGTGAAACGGCGCTGGCTGCTGGGGGCGATACTGGCGCTGGCGGCGTTCCTCCGCACGTACCAGCTTGCGGCGTTTCCGCCGGGCCTGTACGTGGACGAGGCCATGGACGGGAATAGCGCCCGCGAGGCCCTGGAAACCCACCGCTTCCAGGCGTTCTATCCCGAGGACAACGGCCGCGAGGGCTTGTACGTCAACGCGGCGGCAGTAGCCATCGCGGCTTTCGGCAACCAGGCGTGGGCGCTGCGGCTGCCGGCGGCGATCTTCGGCACGCTCACGGTGGCGGGCATCTACCTGCTTGGCGCGGAACTGGTTTCGGCGCCCGCCGGATGGCTCGCGGCCTTTTTCCTGGCCACCAGTTTCTGGCACCTGGTCTTCTCGCGGATGGCGTTTCGCGCCATCGCTGCGCCGCTGTTTCTGGTGTGGGCGCTGTGGCTGCTGCAGGTGGCGATGCGGCGGGGGCGCGGCGGGCAGCCGTGGCTGGGCTGGATGATCCTGGCGGGCGCGGTCTACGGGCTGGGGTTTTACACGTACCCGGCCTACCGCGTGACCCCGCTTCTGGTGATCGCCATCTGGGCGGGAGTTGGGCTGCGGGCTAAGCCGAACGCGCGCTGGGCCTGGATTTTCGCCGCCTCGGCAGCGGTGGTGGCGGCGCCGCTGGCGGTCTATTTCGCCGGCCACGCGGGCGCGTTCTGGGGACGCGCGTCGCAGGTGTCGGTGTTCGGCGGGCCGCGGCCGGCGCTCGAAATCGTCTTGAACTGCTGGCGGACGGCGCGGATGCTTTTCACTCGCGGGGACCACAACTGGCGTCACAACGTGGCCTGGCAGGCGGAACTGTTCTGGCCGGTGGCGGCCTGCCTGGTGGTGGGCCTGGGAGCGGCCTGGAAGCGGCACCGGGCGATCCTGCTGTGGCTGGCGCTGGGCATGGCGCCGGCGGTCGCCGCCACCGAAGCGCCGCACGCGCTGCGCGCCATCCTGATGCTGCCGGCCGTGTGCCTGCTCTCGGCGCTGGGGGCGCTGCAGGTTTACGCGTGGCTGGGCCGTAGGGCGCCGGCCCGCGTTCTGCAAGTGGCCGCGGCGGCAGCCCTGCTGGCGCTCAGCTACCAGCCCTACCACGCCTATTTCGACGTCTGGGCGCGGAATCCGAAAACCGCCGAAGCCTTCGACTCCACCTACAGCGACCTGGCCCGGCGGATTGCCGCCGCGCCGCCCGATCGGCCCAAGCTGGTGGTGGCGGCTTTCTCCGGGATGCAGGTCGGCGGCCTGCCGGTCCAGTTGCAGCCCATCATGTTCCTGACCGGAAGCTATACCGCGCGCGACCGCCTCGAAAAGCGCATCCGCTACATCGCCGGGCAGGCTGGAGATGCCGGGTTGTGCCTGGAGACTGCCCGGCGGGAACCCGGCGCGGCGGTCTTCTGTTTGCCCTGACGGCGCAGGCCGCCGGCCAGCATCGAGCAACCGTTGGTCAGGATAGGCGGCCGATTGGCCGGGCACGCCCGGTACTGGTACTGGTTGACGCCGCGGAGAGTCGTCAGACCAGGCGGCTGTGCGGGGCTTTGGTGGAAAGGTTCGCCGCCTTGCTGGTACAGTACTTCCAGGCAAGCGGGCGGGGCAAACCGGCTAGACCCGCGGAGTGCTGCACGTGTACAATGTTGCTGTCACCGAACGAACCGGATCTACGGGTCCGCAAGTACACGATGGAGGACCAGGCGCATGTCGGTAACGGACATCATCATCAGCACTCCATTCGACGCCAAACCGCGTCTCAAAAACGGAGCGCAGCCGGACAGTCTCACCGATCCGGTATTCGTCAATTTTATGGACTATGCGAGGAAACGCTGGCACTACAGCGCGAGCAGGAATCTACCTGGACCTGACGCTCTGGCGCTGCTCGCCGGAACCGGCAACATTGCCGCCTGTCAAGGCTTCGCATACACCCTCGGCCGGGTTTTCAAAGATGGATTAGGTATCGTGCAGGACCACGTACACTACCCGGAAATCAAAGGCTACTTCTGGGTGGCCCCCAGGTACAAGTGCTTCGACCCGCTGGTTAAGGGCAATATCCGCAAGCTCCACCGTTTTCGCAAGGTCTACGACCAAGGGACAATCTTCAAAGATCACATGTACCTGCAATGCTATGCCAGGTACTACGATCCCACCGTGGGGCGCATCTACGGAGTGAAGGACGAGTTGGTCCATGAGACGTTTCCCACTCAGTGGGATGTTTCAACCCCCAATAATCAAGCCCACGGCAGTTACATCGATTTCGCGGACGGGAGAAAGCTGCTGATCACCCGGGATCAGCAAACACTTTTCTTGTCGAAGGACGACGAGGCCGTGCATGGTTTCCACAGGATTTTTCTGATGTTCGAGCCAAGTGAGGAGAACTTCAAGAGGGCCTTCGGCAAGTTGTTGAAGAAGGATCTGCAACCCGTCAATCCAGGGGACCAGGTGCTCTCCCAGTTCGTTCTGCATTGTTTCAACGCCCCGGTGACCCCCCAACGTACCATAGGCCCGTTGTTCCATTGAGCGGGCGCCCGGCTGTCAAGGGGCGGGTTCATCCGGGCGAAGCCCGGGCGATTCGCCCGGTGGGAACCGGGCTGGGCTGAGGCGGCCCGGGCGTTCCAAAAAGCAATTCTCAGTATTTGGATCGCCGGCAGGCAGCGGGCGCGTTCCGGGGACGCGCTGCCCAGGCGCCGGTGTTCCGCGCGCCCAATCCGATCGGCCCAAGCCGGCGGCGGCTGTTTCCGGCATGCAGGTTCGCCGCCGGCCGGTCCGGTTGCAGACCGCCAGTTGGCTGTCCCGAAACCCGGGGATGCCGGGTTGTGCCTGGAGACCGCCCGGCGTGAACCCGGCGCGGCGGTCTTCGGTTTGCCCTGACGATGTAGGCCGCCGGCCGAAAGCTGATAAGATGTTGAGCTGAACCATGGACCACATCCTCTCCATTGTCCTGTTCACCCCCCTCGTGGGAATGCTGGCGCTGTTGTTCATCCCCGCGTCGAAGCCGCGCGCCATCAAGCTGTGCGCCAATGGCGCCGCGTTTCTGGGCTTCCTGGTCTCGCTGCCGCTGGTATTCAATTTCAACCGCACCAAGGATTTTCAATTCCAGGAGAGGGCCGCGTGGATTCCCTCCATCGGCGCTTCCTACCACCTCGGCATCGACGGGCTTGGCCTGTTGCTGGTCATGCTGACCACGCTCGTAGGCTTCATCGCCATCCTCGCCAGTTGGAACGCCATCGAGACGCGGCTGAAGGAGTACTACGCGCTGTTCCTGCTGCTGCAGACGGCCATGCTGGGCGTGTTCATGGCGCTCGATTCCCTGCTGTTCTTCCTGTTCTGGGAAACCGTGCTGGTGCCCATGTACTTCATCATCGCCATCTGGGGCGGCGAGCGCAGGGTTTACGCGGCCATGAAGTTCATGATCTTCACCCTGATCGGCTCGGTGCTGATGCTGCTGGGAATCCTGGTGGTGTATCACCAGCACACCCTGGAGTTCCAGGCCCCCAGCTTCGACATCCCCGACCTGATGCGCACCCACCTGTCCATCCCCATCCAGTGGTGGGTGTTCTGGGCGTTTTTCGCGGGCTTCGCGGTGAAGGTGCCGATGTTCCCGTTCCATACCTGGCTTCCGGACGCGCATACCGAGGCCCCCACCGCGGGCTCGGTGATCCTGGCCAGCATTCTGCTGAAGATGGGCACGTACGGTTTTCTGCGGTTCTCCATACCGCTGCTGCCCGAATCGGCCAGGAACGGGACGGTCGTTACGGTTATGGCGGTGCTCTCCATAATCGGCATCGTTTATGGCGCGCTGGCTTCCATGATGCAGACCGACTGGAAGAAGCTGGTGGCCTACTCTTCGGTGAGCCATTTGGGATTCTGCACGCTGGGAATGTTCGCGCTGAACCCGGCGGGAATCTCCGGATCGATCATCCAGCAGATCAACCACGGCATCTCCACCGGCATGCTCTTCCTGATCGTGGGCGTGGTTTACGAACGGCGGCACACCCGCGCCATCGCCGATTACGGCGGCCTCTTCCGCGTCATGCCGGTCTTCACCGTGGTGTTCGGCGTGGCCGCGCTCAGCAGCATGGGAATGCCGCCCTTGAACGGCTTCATCGGGGAGTTCAGAATTCTCGGCGGGGCGCTCCAGATTTCGCACGTGTGGGCCTTCTGGGTGGTGGTGGGAATCGCGCTCGGCGCGGCCTACCTGTGGTGGCTGTTCCAGCGCACCATGCTGGGCGAGGTCAGCGAGCGGAACGCCTCGCTCAAAGACCTTTCGTGGCGCGAGATCGCCGTGTTTGCGCCGCTGGTGGCGTGGGCGTTTTGGATCGGCCTCGGCCCGCAGCCTTATTTCCGCATCCTGGACCGCTCGGTGGCGCAGATCGTCGAGCGCGTGGACCGGCACTATTACAGCGATCGGGGCCTGCCCAACCCGCTGGATGAGAACGGTCCCCGGACGCAGGTGCGCTAGAGTTCAGCCCGGCCGCGTCCTACCGGTAGCGGTACACCTTGACCTTCTGGATGCCGCGCTCGCCGGCCGTGAGGCGCACGCCGCTGCCGGACTGGTTCATGGCCGCCACCGTGACCATGTCGTACCTCAGCACCGAATCGTCGCCGCCCAGAATGCGGTTGCGCACCCACTTGCCGTTTTCGAACTTGCCGGACTCCTGCCACGCCAGCCCGGCGATGGGCGGCCCGGGCGTGCGGGGAGTGAAGGTGACCTGGAGGTTGTTCCCGGCCATCAGGTAGTCGCCCGGTCCCTCCAGCATGAAGATGCCGTAACCGGTGAGGTCGGGCACCACGTTGTATGTGCGGGGATCGCGTTGCAGGGTGACGTTCAGGGTGTAGTCTCCCAGATCTATCCGCGCTTCCGGGTTCTGCTTGTTCACCAGCGCCGCGGCAATGGTTCCCTTGCTCTGGTGATCGAGAATGAAGGGAGCGAGTTGCCCCAGCGTGGCATAGGCCACGGGCAGCGGACGCGCCTCGATCGGCGGCAGCCCGCGCGTCGACTCTCCGAAAAAGTCGGGGCCTTCCACCGCAACCCGACCCATGGAGTCGATGCCCATGGACGAGTAGCCGATGGCGCGGTGCTGCCCGATGGCGTAGTAGGCGTTGGCTGCGCCACGCACGTCGCCCGCCGATTCGGGGACGAACAGCGGGTTCCCCGAACGGCTGTACCTGGCCGTCAACTCGACGAAGTTGGGCAGATAGATATCCGGGCACAACATGTCGATCTGCGGGCCGCCGGCGCGCCAGATGTCGTGCATGTGGTCTTGCGGCCCGCCGCTCGGATAGTCGCCGGGTACGTTGTCGGTAGGCTGGACGATCCAGGCGTTCACGAACATGGGGATGGGATATTCCTTCTTGCCGGCCTCCGCCACGCGGTTGACGTAACGCGCGTAGTTCCAGCCCATGAAGATCTCGTCGGCCTTGCCCGGGCCTTTGCCGAACACCTCTTCCCAGGTTCCGGAAGTTTTGAAGCCGGCAGCCTCCCAGATCTTGCGGAACTCGGGCAGCAGGGTGTCCTTGTTCTTCTGGAGGTAGTCCATCAACTCCTGGGGCACCGGCTTGGCGAAGGCCGCATTCCCCAGCGGAGACCGGTCGCGCGAGTCGCCGATCAGGCCCACTTCGTTCTCCAATTGGACCATGATCACGCGATGGGTCTTATCCACCTGGCGAACGTGCCGCATCAGCGCCGCAAAGGCGCGGGCGTCGGCTTCCCGGTTGTTCTCACCGAGGGTGGAGAGAACTTCCACGGTCTTCCCGTCGGCGATCTGGGCGCGGGGGAACCGCTCCTGGTCGGCCTTCACCCAGGGCGGCGGGAAGCTGGAGAGCCCGTTCTTCCAACTCGCGAACCACAGCCACACGATGCGCACGTTGTTCTTTCTGGCGTTCTCAATGGCGGCGTCCGCGATGCTGAAATCGTACTTGCCATCCTCGGGCTCGATCCAGGACCAGGCCATGCCGGTCAGGACGGTGTTCAGGTGAACCTGGTTGGCCAGCATCGGCCACACCGTTTTCATGTATTCCAGGTTGGAGGAAATCGTGTTGCTCAGCTCGCCGGAAAGAGCCAGGAAGGGTTTGCCGTCCACGATGAGCTGGGTGGCCTGCCCACGCTTCTCCAGGTGGGGGATGCTGGCATCGGCGGGCGGCGTCTGCGCGCCGGCCGGCGCCAGCGCCCAGAGGATTAACCCGGGAAAAAGAGATCGCAGTTTCATTTTCATCACCTCGCGAAGAGCCGTTAGTCGTGCCAGATTCTATCATCCGGCGCGGCTGCCTGCCGCGGCCCTATGTGGGGCAGGATGGCAGCCTGCAGCGGGTTGAATACCCGCCTCTCGCCAGCGTCTGCCAATGCCGCCCAGGCGGGATGCCATCCCGCTGCCCCACAGCGGCGCGCCGGCCTTCGCTATATTGAATTGTGGGGAAAACCTGGCAGCGCGTGTTGGCTGTCGGGCTGGCCTTCGTGTTGGCGATGGCGGGAACTTTCCTGTTCGCCTACCGGGCCGGCCGGCGGGCGCGGCATATCCACACCGCCAATGAGCCCATCCGGGAATGGATGTCGGTGCCGTTTATCGCCCATACCCATCACGTCCCCGCCCCGGCGCTGTTTCAAGCCATCGGGGTTCATCCGCAGCAGCCGCGCGACCGGCGGTCGGTCCGCCACATCGCGCGCGACCTGAACCGGCCGGTTTCCGAACTGATGACCGAACTGCAGCGCGCCATCGATGCCGCCGCGCAACCACCGGGCGGCCAACCGCGATGAGCGATTCTCTTCTGGCGGCGGTTTCGCAGTACGGCGCGCCGGCCCTGTTCGCCATCGTGGCCATCGCGGCCATCGGCGCGCCGCTGCCCATCACGCTGCTGCTGATCGTCGCCGGCTCGATGATCTCGCAAGGCGCCATGAACCTGTGGTGGGCGATTGGCGCGGCCAGCGCCGGCTCCATCCTGGGCGATCTGTCCGGCTACGCCATCGGCCGATGGGGAGGGCCGGCCACCGTGACAAAACTCAGCGGCATGTTCGGAAAGCGCGTGCGCCTCGAGGCCATGGAAGCCAAGGTGAAAGCCTGGGGCGGCTCGGGCATCTTCGTCACCCGCTGGCTGCTGAGCCCGCTGGGGCCCTGGGTCAACCTGGCCAGCGGCACGGCCGGCTACCCGTGGCACCGCTTCCTCTTCTGGGACATGCTGGGCGAAATCAGCGGCGTGGCCGTCCTGATCTTTCTGGGCCGGCTCTTCAGCGATCGCGTGATGTCCCTCTACGCGGTTCTGGGCGACCTCACCTGGGCAGTGGCGGCGCTGCTGGCGGCCGTGGTTTTCGGATACCTGCTGTTCAAGTATGTGCGCCAGGCGCGGGCGCGGTGAGGCCGGCCAAGGGAGCGCGCCGACGGAGCTAGTGGCGCTGGTACCGGCCCATATACTGCGCTTCCGCCAGAATGTGCCCCTTCAGGGCCTGCAGCAACTCGCCGCGGCCCACTCCCGGGCGCAGACCGAGAGTGTCGAGGTCAACCGCAAACAGCCGGAAATAGTAGCGGTGCGCCGATCCCTTGGGCGGGCACGGGCCGCCATAGTCCCGCCGGCCGAAATCGTTGGCGCCGCTCACTCCCGCCGAGCCGGGCTTGAGGCCTTGCGCCAGGTTGTGCACGCGTGGCGGAATGTCGTACAGAAGCCAGTGGCAGAACGTGCCGGAAGGCGCGTCCGGATCTTCGACCACCAGCGCGAAGCTGCGCGTGTCCGCGGGTTCGCCGCTCCATTCCAGCGGCGGTGAAAGGTCGGCGCCTTTGCAGGAGTGCAATTCGGGAATCCATCCGCCCGGCGCAAATGCGCTCGAGAGAATCTGAAGAGACATAACAGGAGCCCTCTGCCAGATTATCGCGCCGCCGGACACCGGGCGCGCGCCGCAACTGCCGGCCGCTTCCGCCTTGCCCACCCCCATCCCACGCTACAATGCGTTTTGCATGAGGCAGCGCTCCGCTTTCCGGAACCGGGCCGAATACGCCATCGCCCTGGTGGTGGTGAAGTCGCTGGAGTGGGCGCCCCTGCGGCTGGCCCGCGGGCTGGCCGGTTTCTACGCGCGGCTGCTGGACCTGGCGGTTCCCCGGCTGCGGCGGGTGGCGCTGGCCAACCTGTCGCTCGCTATGCCCGAGCTCGATCGGGCGCGGCACGCCGCCATCGTGGATGGCGTCTTCCGTTCCATCGCGCGGGTTCTTCTGGCGTTCGCCCGGTTTCCGTCCATCCGCCCGGAGAACGCCGCTTCCTGGATCCGCGCCGAGGGCGCCGCACATTTCCAGGACGCCATTCGCCAGGGCCGCGGCGTGTTGTTCGCGACCGCGCACCTGGGCAACTGGGAGTTGAGCGCCTTCGCGCACGGCCTGCTCACCGGGCCCATGAACGTGGTGGTGCGGCCGCTCGACAACCCGCTGATCGACGCCCTGGTGGAACGCCGCCGCGCGCTCGGCGGCAACCGGACGCTGTTCAAGAAGGACTCCGCGCGCGCCATCCTCAAGGCCCTCGCCGCCAACCAGGCCGTGGGCGTGCTCATCGATCAGAATGCCACGCCCGATTCCGGCGTGTTCGCCGATTTCTTCGGCGTGCCGGCCTGCGCCGGTACGGGCTTCGCCAAAATCGCGGCGCGCAGCGGGGCGGCGGTGATTCCCGGCTTCGCCCTCTGGATGGAGGACGAGCGGCGCTACGTGCTGCGCTTCTACCCGCCCGTTCCCATGACCGGCGACGCCGCGCGCGACACCCGCGAGTTGCAGCGCCAACTGGAAGCCGTCATCCGCCGGTATCCCGACCAGTGGTTGTGGATTCACCGGCGCTGGAAGACCCGCCCGCCAGGCTCGCCGCCGCTCTACCAATCGCTATAATCGACGGTATCCATGGCCCCCGTCCACCACTTCATGCTTGCCGACCTGTTGCGGAGCGTGCTGGCCGTCTGCCTGTACCCGCTGTTCGTCGTGGTCCCCGGATACTCGCTCGCCTGGCGGCTGGATCTGTGCCAGTTCCGCCGCCGCACGCCGGCTTTCCGCGCCGCTCTGGCTTTGTGCCTGTCCATGTCGGTCTGCCCCATCGTCACCTACCTGGTGGAGCGCTTCGGATCGCAGCACCTGGTATGGGCGATGTACGGGGCTCTGTGGCTGTTTTTTCTGGTGGTGGTGGCGCGCGGCTGGCGGCGCGAGCGGCCCCTGCGCGTTTCCCGCCAGGATGCGGTGACGGTGTGCATCGTTCTGCTGTGGATAGCGGTGGCGCTGTTCTCGCTGGTGGACCTGCAGTTCGGCCACCGGGACTACTACCCCATCCCGGCGCGCGATGCGGCATTGCGCACCGGCTTCACCCACGCGATAGCGGCGGGCATTCCACCCCACAATCCCTTTTTCTTCCCCGGCTATCCGGTGCCCCTCCGCTATCACTATTTCTGGATGATTCCCGGCGCCCTGGTGGAGCGGGCCGGGGGCGGCGCGGTGGGGCCGCAACACGCGTGGTTCGGCGGCGCGGCGTGGGCCGGCATCGGGATGATGGCGATGGTGGCGCTCACCTTCCGCATTCTCCTCTACCGCGGACCCGCCAGTTTCCGCCGCCGCGCCTTCACCGGAATCCTGCTGCTGGGAGTCACCGGACTCGACATTCTGCCGGCCGCGATCGGCTGGATTCTCCGCTCGTTCGGCATGCAGCGCGCGGTGATCCCCAGCATCGACTGGTGGAACGAGCAGGTGGACGGCTTTCCATCCACCGCCATCTGGGTGGCGCATCACATGGTGGGCCTGGTGGCCTGCATGACCGCGTTTCTGCTGCTGTGGGAGGGTGCGCGGCAGGCCGCCCGCGGCGCGCGCGTCCGCCACGCCCTGGTGGCCGGGCTGGCGCTGGCTTCGGCGGCCGGCATTTCCATCTTTGTGACCCTCGTCTTCAGCGTGTTTTTGGCCGTCTGGACGCTGGTCGCCGCGGCCCGGAGATGGTGGCCCGAGACGGCGGCGTGCCTGCTCGCCGGGACGGTGGCCGTGGCGTGCGCCGCGCCATATCTGATCGATCTTCCGGGCACGGGCCAACGCGCCATCGGGCCACCCCTGCTGTTGGGGGTGCGGCCGTTCTCTCCGGCGGTGGTGTTGCTCCAGTCGGTGGGCATCGCCAACGACTGGCGGGTGTCCCTGGCGAACCTGCTCCTGCTGCCGGTCAATTACTTCATGGAGCTGGGCTTTTTCTTCGCCGCCGGAAGCCTGTGGTGGAAACGCCGGCCGCGGCCGCTCTCGCGCGCGCAACTGGCCACCGCCATCATGCTGGCCACCAGTGTCCTGCTTTGCTCGTTTGTGCGTTCGTCGGTGATCTACAACAACGACCTGGGCTGGCGCGGCATTCTGCTGGCGCAGTTCGTGCTGCTGTTGTGGGCCGTGGATGTGGTCACCGGGGCCACCGGGCCGCTTGAGGTTCCGGTCCGCCGCTGGCTGGCGGTGCTGGCGCTGTTGGGAGCCTCAGGCGTGGTCTACGACATATTCCTGTTGCGCCTGTATCCGGTAGCGGCGGACCGCGGGGTGCTGGCCATGCTCTACTGGCTGGCTCCCGACCACCACCTGGGCGAGCGCAACTATGCCCAGCGCGAGGCCTACGAGTGGCTGGACGGGCACTCGGACCCCCGCGCCCGGATCCAGTTCAACCCGCATGTGGAGTTCGAGGATGTCCCGGCGTTCCTTTACGGGAAGCGGCAGATCGTGGCCGCCGATACGTTCTGCCTGGCGACCTTCGGTGGCGACCTGGCGCTGTGCCCGCCCATCCAGGCGGTTCTCGACCGGCTGTATCCGGAGCCCGGGCAACCGGCGCCCGCCGCGATCGCGGACACCTGCCGCAGTCTGCCGGCCGATTTCCTGGTGGCCAAGGACACCGACGCGGTGTGGCGCGACCCGCGGAGCTGGGTGTGGCGGGAGCAGCCGCTGTTCGCCAACCGGTATGTCCGGCTGTTCGGCTGCGGCGCGGCCGCGGGGAATGTCTCCGGCAGTCCGCCGGCGGCGCTGTTTCAGCGTTAATTCTTACTCGCAGCATGTTACACTCAAGTTGTTCCTCCATCTCATGGACTTTCTCAAAGGGCTCAATGCCCGCCAACGGGAGGCGGTTAGTCATACCGAGGGGCCGCTTCTGATCCTGGCGGGCGCAGGCAGCGGTAAGACCCGGGTCATCACCCACCGTATCGCCCACATCATTACGGCGCGGCGCGTGCCCCCGTCCGCCATTTTGGCCGTGACCTTCACCAACAAGGCCGCCGGAGAGATGCGGGAGCGGGTGGCCGGTCTGCTAGAGGACGTGCCGCTGGATTCCACTCCCAACGTCTCCACCTTCCACTCCTTCTGTGTGCGCCTGCTGCGCCGCGACGGCGACGCCCTGGCCCGCGTGCGCCCCGGTTTTACGCGGCGTTTCACCATCTACGACGACGACGACCAGCTCAGCATCGTCAAGACCTGCTACCGCACGCTGGGGCTGGAAGAGAAGGAGTTTCTGCCGTTTCGCGCCGTCCTTTCGCGCATCGGCAACGCCAAGAATCGCGGCCTGACGCCGGCCGATCTGCGGAAACTCGCCGTGGATAAGCAGGTCGAGACCGTCGCCGTGGTTTTCGAAGAGTACGAAAAGGCCCTGCGAAACGCCAACGCCCTGGATTTCGACGACCTGCTGCTCGAAACCGTGCGCCTGCTGCGCACCGACGACCCCACGCGCGAAGCCTGGAACCGGCGCTTGAGCTACATCCTGGTGGACGAGTACCAGGACACCAACCGCACCCAGTACGCCTTGATGCGCCTGCTGGCGCAGCCCCACGACAACCTCTGCGTGGTGGGCGACGAGGATCAGTCGATCTATAGCTGGCGCGGCGCCGACATCCGCAACATCCTCGATTTCGAGCGCGACTTCCCCAACGCCCACGTCATCCGGCTGGAGCAGAACTACCGCTCCACGAAAAACATTCTGGCGGCGGCCGGCGCGGTGGTGGAGAACAACAAGGCGCGCAAGGGCAAGAAACTCTGGACCGAAGCCGATTCCGGCGAGCCCATCGGCCTGTACGCCGCGTTCGATGCCGAGAACGAGGCGCTGTTTGTCGCCGACGCCATCGAGAGACACCTGGCGTCGAATCCCGGCGAGCACGCCGCCGTGCTCTATCGCACCAACTCGCAGTCCCGGCAGATCGAGGAAGCCCTGCGGCGCTACGGGCGCAAGTACAACATCGTCGGCGGCTTCAGTTTTTATCAGCGCGCGGAGATCAAGGACCTGGTGGCTTACCTGAAGCTGGCCGCCTCCAACATCGATTCGGTGAGCCTGCTGCGGGTCATCAACACGCCCGCCCGCGGCATCGGCCGCACCACCGTCGAGCAGATCGAGCGTTACGGCCGCGAGCACGGCTTGAACCTCTGGGATTCCATCGAGAGGATCATTCACGACGAGCGCCTTTCGACGCGCTCGCAGTCGTCGCTGGTGATGTTCCGCAATCTCATCCAGGAGCTCTCGCTGGTGGCCAGTTCCTCGGCGCTGCCGGAGGTGTTGAAATTCGTTCTGGAGCGCACCGGGTACCGGCGCATGCTGGAGCAGGAAAAGACCCCGGAAGCCGAAGCGCGCCTGGAGAACCTCGACGAACTGATGAATGCCGCCATGGACGCGGCCTCGAACGGCGAAACGGTTTCCGACTTCCTGGATCATGCCGCCCTGGTGGCGGAGGCCGACGCCTTCGACGAAGACGCTCCCGTGAGCCTGCTGACGCTGCACAATGCCAAGGGCCTGGAGTTTCCGCTGGTGGTCATCACGGGGATGGAGTTGGGACTGTTTCCCCACAGCCGGTCGATGAATTCCGAAGATGCGCTGGAAGAAGAGCGCCGGCTGTGCTACGTGGGGATGACCCGCGCGCGCAAGCGGCTGATCCTCACCTGGGCCAGGTACCGCCGCCGGTTCGGGGCCGGCGAGCAGGAACGGACCACCCCGTCCTGGTTCCTGAGCGAGGTCCCCGCCGGCCTGATTGCCGATATGGGGCCCTCCGCGGACGAACCCGATGAGATCTCCCTTTCCGCCGAGCGTTTCGACGTGCGCCAGGCGGCCCGCCGCAACACCTTCACCGGCAAGACTTTCAACTCGGTGGAGAACGTCGCCCAGTTCTTCGGCGAGCGCGGGCTGAGCCTCAGCCCCGCCAAAGCCAATCCGAATAAGACCGCCCCGCAGTTGCCGCCCGCCCCGTTCATGCGCCCGCCCGCGCCCAAGCCGGCTGCCCCGCCTCCGGCCCGCAAGGTGAACCGCGCCGGAATGACGGTGGAGCACCCCAAGTACGGCACCGGCACGGTGGTGCGCCGCGAAGGCGAGGGCGATGGTGCTAAGATCACGGTTAACTTCCCTCGTTTCGGTCTCAAGAAGCTCGTGGAAAAATACGCAGGATTGAAAAAAAGCTGATGAATACGAAGAACGTCACTGACAAAGAGAAGCGTAAAGCGCTGAAGCGCGCCAAGCGCAAGGCCGCCCCTCCCAAGGCCAAACGCGCCTCCGGCGTGGCGCGCGGATCCGCCAAGAAGAAGATCCGTCACCAGGCGCAGGGCCAGCGCAAGCGGTAGGCCAGGGCGGGCGCCGCCAGCCCGCCGCCAGCCCTACCTGCCCCGCAGCCCGCTGTGCCGGAACCCGTAAGCGAAGTAGAGAATCAGCCCGATCCCCAGCCAGATCCCGAAGCGTTCCCACGCCTGGTTGGGCAGACCCTTCATGATGAATACGCAGGCGGCCGCAGACAGCACGCACACCGGCCACGCCAGCGGGACTCGGAACGGCCGCGGCCGCTCCGGCTCCTTGTAGCGCAGCACCAGCACTCCCACGCTCACCAGCATGAACGCGAAGAGCGTGCCGATGTTGGTCAGATCGTAGGTTTCGGCCGCGTCGCCCACCAGCGCCCAGGCCGCTACAAACAATCCCGTCAGCAGGGTAGTGGTCCAGGGAACGCGCGTCCTGGGATGGATGCGGGCGGCCCAGCGCGGCAACAGGCCGTCGCGCGCCATGGCGAAGAAGATGCGCGGCTGGCCGTACTGAAACACCAGCAGCACCGCCGACATGGATATGGCGGCGCCCAGGGCGACCACCCAGCCCACGGCCTTGAATCCCGCCAGTTCGAGAGCCCGCGCCAGCGGATCGGCCACTCCCAGTTGCTTGTACGGCACCATGCCCGTCAGCACCGCTCCAACTACCACGTAGATCAGCGTGCAGATTCCCAGGCCGCCCAGAATCCCCAGCGGCAGGTTGCGCTGCGGGTTCACGGTTTCCTCGGCCGCCGTGGAGATGGCGTCGAAACCGATGTAGGCGAAGAACACGATGGCCGCGCCCTGGTGAATTCCCCGGAAACCGTTGGGGGCGAAGGGATGGTAGTTGGCGGCCTTCAGGTGGGTTGCGCCCACCACCACGAACAACGAGAGCGCCAGCAGTTTGATCATCACCATGATGTTGTTGGCGGTGACGCTCTCGCGCGCCCCGCGCAGCAGCAGCCAGGTGATGAGCATGACGATGGCGAATGCCGGCAGGTTGATGAGGATGGGAATCCCCAGAATGTGCGGCGCGGAATGCAGGAGCCCGTGAATCTTAGGGTCCGGACTGAGCAGCGCGGTGCGGTACCCGGTCGAGATCCACGCCGGAAGCTGCACCCCCAGTCCGCCGGCCAGGGTGCCGAAGTAATCGCCCCAGGAGATGGCCACCGCCACGTTTCCCACGGCGTACTCCAGAATCAGGTCCCACCCGATGATCCACGCCACCAATTCGCCCAGCGTGGCGTAGGAGTACGCGTAGGCGCTTCCGGCCTGGGGAATCATGGCGGCCAGCTCCGCGTAGCACAGCCCGGCCAGAGCGCAGGCGCCGCCCAGCAGCAGGAAGGAAAACACCAGGGCGGGCCCGGCGCCGGCCCGAATCACTTCGCCGTTGGGACCCAGTTGACCCGCGGCTGCCGTGCCGATGGCGCCAAAAATGCCCGCCCCGATCACCGCGCCGATGGCCAGCATGATCAGGTCGCCGGCCCCCAGGCTGCGCTTCAACCCGCCGGAGTCTTGGGTTTCCCGCACCAGGGCCGCAATGGGCTTGCGCTCGAAGAGTTGAGACATCTCACGGAATTCTAGCAGAAGACCGCCCAGTCGCTGGGAATAGCCGCTGGGCTGCGGAATGGCGGCGGGAATGCCCCCGGGCGGACGGCCCTCCCCGCCCCCAACATAAGCGGAATCGCAGGAATATGCATCAACAGCAATCAATCCATCGGTTTTTACACCAGCCTCTCGGAAAAAGTACTATTTCGCCCCAAAGACAGTTCCAAACCCTCGTGCCTGCCCGCGCTTTTTGATTCATACTAGAGTTTAACTGGCATGAGAATCTTGGTTTCCAAGCGCCTGGTTGGGCGCGCAATCGGGTCGGTCTTGGGTCTGTTGGTGCTGATTCTGGCGACGCCTCGCAGAGCTAGCGCTTACGTGGATCCCGGCAGTGGCGCGATGCTGTGGCAGGTGGCCGCGGCCGCTTGTATCGGCAGTCTGTTTTACGTGCGCCGGGTCGCCATGTGGGCGCGGCATCGCGTGGACTTCCGGTCTCCCCGGGCGATGGGATATGTATTCGCCACGGTGTATGGGCTGGTGGTCTCGCCCCTGGTTTGCAGCCTGTGCCGGAGCGGCCACGTGCCGCGTTTTGGCGACCTTTTCCTGCTCGGCATAGTATTGAGCGCCTATTTCTTCACTTGGGAAGCAGCCGCCTACCTGCTCGGCGTCGCGGTGCTGGTGTCCGCCTGGGTTCTTCCGCCGGACGGCAGCTTCGCGGTCGCCGCCAGGACGGATTTGTACCGGATCGTGTCGTTCGCCCTGGTTTCGGTGTTCCTGATCTGCCTCATCACCCGCGTGAAGGCCGGCCACGTGGCCTCACTCGTCCGCCACGCCCAGGGGGCCGGCATGGACGACAGGGCCGTGGGCGCCGATTAGCTGTAATTCTTCACACAGAATAAGGGGAGGGTTTCGGAGGAGGAGAAAACCTCGAAACCTCCGCCCAGGATAAGCGGAAGCTTTCGGACGGGGCGAAAACCCGGGGACAGACGGCGCCGCCCACGCGGCGGCGGAATGCCACAGGAGCGAGGTATCCTGGCTGGAATCTATTCGATCCAGCCTCCGCCCAGAACCAGGTCGCCCTGGTAGAACACGGCTGCCTGTCCGGGAGCGACGGCGCGTTGCGGCGCGTCGAAAACCACTTCCATGCGACCAGGGTCTTCGGTTGGCAGCACGGTAGCCGGCGCGGCCGCGTGCTGGTTGCGGATCTTCACTTCGGCGTGGACCGGCTGGTCCAGCCCGGCTACCGAGATCCAGTTGACGCCCCGCGCGAAGAACCGGCGGCACAGCAGTGCCTCGGGGCCCCCCACCATGACGCGCCGCGACTGGGGATCGGTCGAGATCACGTACAGCGGCTCTCGGGCAGCCACGCCCAGGCCGCGGCGCTGGCCCACGGTGAAGCGATGCACCCCGTGGTGCCGGCCCAGGGTGCGCCCGTCGGCCGACACAATCTCCCCTGCGGTCTCGCCGGAAGCCGCGCCGGTCTCCTTGAGGTAGGCGTCCAGAAAGGCGGCGTAGTCGCCGTTGGGAACGAAACAGATCTCCTGGCTGTCGCCCTTGTCCGCCACCGCCAGGCCCATGGAACGGGCCAGGTCGCGAACCGCGGACTTGGTCAGATCGCCCAGCGGAAACAGGGTGCGCGCCAGTTGCGCCTGCGTCAGCCCGAACAGGAAATAGGTCTGGTCCCGGGAGTGGTCGGCGGGGCGCAGCAATTGGTAGCGGCCGGTCGGCTGGTCGAAACGGATGCGCGCGTAATGTCCGGTGGCGATCATGCCCGCGCCCACGGAGTCCGCCATCTCCAGAAAATGGGCGAACTTGATGGCGTTGTTGCACAGGGTGCACGGAACGGGGGTGCGGCCGGCCAGGTACTCGTCCACGAACGGCCTGACCACAGTCGCCTCGAACTGGCGCTCGAAGTTCACAACGTAGTAGGGGATGCCGATCTGTTCGGCCACGCGGCGCGCGTCGTAGACGTCGTCGAGCGAGCAGCAGCGGCCGGTGGCGCCGCCCTCGGGAACGAGATCGGGCAGCCGCCGCTGGTTCCAGAGTTGCATGGTCAGCCCGATCACGGCGTGGCCCTGGCGCGCCAGCATAGCCGCCACCGCGGAACTGTCCACCCCTCCGCTCATGGCCACCGCGATGGGAGCCGTAAGTGCGCCGGGCTCAGGCATGGGCCGATATCCGCCGCAGGTGCTCGACGGACGCCGCCAGCGCCTCCACCAGTGCGTCCACCTGCTCCACCGTGTTGGAACGCCCCAGCGAGAACCGCATGCTGGCCCGCGCGCGTTCGCCCGCCAGGCCGATGGCCGTCAGGACATGCGACGGAGCCAGCGCGCCGCTGGAGCAGGCCGCGCCGGTGGAAACCGAGAAGCCGCGCAGGTCCAGGGCGATGACCAGGGCTTCGCCGTCGATGCCGTCGAAGTAAACATTGCTGGTGTTGGCCACGCGGCGCCACACCGAGCCGTTGATCCCGGAGGCGGGAATGCGGTCGAGAATGGCGTTCTCCAGGCGGTCGCGCAGGGCCGTCAAGCGCGCCGTTTCGGCCGCCAGGTTGCGGGCGGCGGATTCGGCGGCGGCGCCGAAAGCCACCGCCCCGGGAACGTTTTCCGTGCCGGGACGGCGGTTGCGTTCGTGATGCCCGCCGAATGCGATGGGCGCCATGGGAGTGCCTTTTCGCACCCACAGCGCGCCCACGCCCTTGGGGGCGTAGATCTTGTGGCCGCTGACGCTGTAAAGGTCGGCGCCCAGAGCCTCCACATCGACCGGCATCTTGCCCAGGGCCTGCACGCCGTCCACATGAAACGGAATGCGCCGTTCGCGGGTCAGGCGTGCGATTTCGGCGATGGGCTGCACCGTGCCCAGCTCATTGTTGACGTGCATCACGGAAACCAGCACGGTGTCCGAGCGGAGGGCTTTGCGCACGTCCTCGGGCTCGATCACGCCGCTCGGCCCCACGCGCACGCGTGTGACCGCCGCGCCCTCGGTTTCGAGCTGCCGGCAGGCCGCCAGCACGGCGGGATGCTCGATCGAGCTCGAAACCACGTGCCGCGTGGCGCCGGTTGCCGCCCGCGCCACGCCCAGCACCGCCAGGTTGTCGGCTTCCGTGCCGCCCGAGGTGAGGATCAGGTCGGGCGGATTGGCGTTGATCAGCGTCGAGAGCTGCCGCCGCGCGGCTTCCAGCTTCTGCTTGGCAGCCTGGCCGAAATAGTGGATGCTGGAGGCGTTACCATACACTTGACCGAGACACGGCACCATGGTCTCCAGAACTTCCGGAGCGACCGGGGTGGTGGCATTATGGTCGAAGTAGAAATGTTGCACGCACACTCATTTTAGCAATGCCCCAACCGATTCTTACATTGACCACGGATTTCGGCCTCGCCGGCCATTACGCCGCCGCCATGAAGGGCGTGATTCTGGGCATCTGCCCGCGGGCGCGGATCGTGGATATCAGCCACCAAGTGGCGGCTTTCGACATCCTGGAAGGCGCGTACACCATCGCCCAGGCGTACGCCTGTTTTCCCCGCAAGACGGTGCACGTGGTGGTGGTGGACCCGGGCGTGGGCAGCGCGCGGCGGCCCATCCTGGCGCAAGCCGCCGGCCAGTATTTCGTGGCGCCGGACAACGGCGTGCTGTCGATGATCTACGCGCGGGAGAAGCACCGCGTCCGCCTCATCTCGCAGGAGCGGTATTTTCGCCAGCCGGTAAGCCCCACCTTTCACGGCCGCGACATCTTCGCGCCGGTGGCGGCCCGCCTGGCGGCGGGCTTGGCTCCCGCGCGCATCGGCCCGCCCATTGACGACTACCTGCGGGGCGGCCCACTGTCCGAACGGACCGGCAAGCGCGCCTGGGCCGGACGGATCCTGCAAATCGACCGTTTCGGCAACGTCATCACCAGTTTCCACGTGGACGACTTTCCCGGCCTGGAGCGCCGGGGTTTCCGGCTGCTGGCAGGCGGCCACGAGATCGAGGCGATGGCGCGGAACTACGCCGAGGCGCCGCCGGGCGAACTGGTGGCGATCGTGGGCAGCGGCGGATACCTGGAGATTTCCATAAACCAGGGTTCGGCGGCGCAGCGCATCGCCTGCCAGGCGGGCGCGGCGGTGGAACTGGAGTTGCGGTAGAGGCCGGAGCGGAACGGTTCCCCGACTACGCGCTGTGTGTGCCGCTCTTGAAGGGGATGACCTTGGTGGCCGGCACGGAGGTTTCGATGGTCCGCAGCACGCGTTCCAACTCGACTTCCTGCACCGGCTTGGGAAGAACGAAGCGGCCGGCTTCCTCGAAATCGGTGGCCAGTTCGGCGTCGAAACCGTCCGACATCAGCACGAACCCGCCCACCCGGGACTGCATCCTCTCGGAGAGTTCGACCCAGTTCAAACCGGGCGCGTGAACCGAGCAGAAAGCCGCGTCGAAGCGCACGCGGTGGGCCAGTTCCAAAGCGGTATCGGCGTTGGAAACCGGAACCACGCGGTAGCCGCGGGCGGACAAGAGGGCCAGTATCTGTCGCTGCGGCGCGTCCTCGGGCTCGATCACCAGCGCCGTCCAGCGCCGCGACGAATCCGCCGGCGCGGCCGCGACGGGCGGCGCGCCATTGGACCGGTCGCGCTGGCAAATCGGCAACTCCACTTCGAAGCGCGGGTCGGCTCCGATCTTCTCGATCAGCCGCACCTCGCCGCCATGACCGGCGATGACGCTGCGGGTGACGCCCAGAACCGCGGCCGTCTCTTCCACCTTGCGCACTTCCTGCGGGGCCGAGAAGGCAATCTCCACCAGCAGCCGCTTGGCCAGCACGCTGCTGCGGATGGTAATGGCCTTTTGCGGGGCCGAAGCCAGCGCTTGCTCCGCGTGCACCAGCAGGCTGAGGAAGATCTGCTCCAGTTGTCCCTGCAAGCCCTGCACGAAGACCGGCTCGCGGGTGGTCAGGTTGCGCACCCGGATTCCCGAGGCCTTCCAATCGCTTTCCCGGAACTCGATGAGGTTGTGCAGCAGCGTGCCGATGGGCACCAGGCGCGCTTCCCCCTGCTCGGCGGCGGCAAACGACACCAGCCGGGCCACCATGGCGGAGGCCTTCCGCGCTTCCGAGGCGATGGCGGCGACATCGCGCTCGGCCGGGCCCAGACGCGACCGCTCCACGGCCCGCGAGGCCAACTCGGAAATGGAGTTGAGCGGGGTCTGCAATTCGTCGACCACGCCCGAAATCAGGCGGCCCACGGCAGCCAGCTTCTCGGTCCGGAAGAGCTGTTCCTGAACGCTCCGCTGATCCAGCAGCCGCAGCGCCACGCCGATCTGGTTGCCCAGGTGCTGCGCCAGGCTTTGCTCGTCGGCGTCGAAAGCGCGCACGCGATCGTCCTGGTCGAGTTCAAGGATGCCGGTCACCTCGCCCTGGGCAAACATGGGGACGAAGAGCAGCGATTTGGGAGTGGGTTCGGCGCCGCCGGCGATGGGGAACGGGCTGCGGCCGATATCCGGGACGGGTAGGAGGGTGCGGTACTGGAAGCAGGCCGACGCGCCACTGGCCGGTCCAGGGGGCGGCGAGGCGAGGGAGATTGCAACCGGCGGCGTAGCATCGCCGGTGACCGTGTCCAGCGCCTTGCTGGCCCGATTGTAAATGTACAACCGGACGCGGGTGATTCCCAGGATGGCAGGCAGCGCTTCACGCAGGCGGCAGAGAATGTTATCGGGCGAAGCGGCTCCCAGGATCTCTTCGCCGAGCATGTAGTTCTTGCGCAGGCGTTGGCGGTGGATGCGAAGATGGCGTTCGCGGCGCCAGACCACAAACGCCGACATCAAAATCCCGCTGAACAGGACGGCGAACACCAGAAACGGCGTAACCGAACCCTCCCAGGCAGCCACCGGCGGACCGGCGACGGCCTTTATAGAACCGGCTTGACCTGCCAAGGCAAGCTGGGGCGCTATGCCCAAGGGCAAAAAAAGCGCTCGCACAAGCCTACGCTTCAGACGGCCCTCACTTGGGCTGCCAGCCATGTAGCCAACTCTCCGCTTTCAAAATTATCCACGCAAATGCCTGCTCCCGGCAAGTTATCATAAGTAGTACACAGGGCAATTACCCTCATTTGCGCCATTCTTGCTGCCTGCACCCCGGAATGGGAGTCTTCAAAGACCAGGCAGTTCGCCGGGGCCACTCCGAGCAGTTCCGCCGCCCGCAGAAAGATCTCCGGATGGGGCTTGGGGCGGCTCACCTGCTGGCCATCCACCACGACCCTGAAATAGTCCCGCAACTGGGCTCTATCTAACACAAAACGCACGTTTTCCGGCTCCGCATTGCTGGCCACCGCCATGGGCGTCCCGGCATGCCTTTGGAGAAAGCTGCGCACTCCCGGCACGAGCAGCTCTGCAATCCGGCTGCCCATTATCTGGCGATACAGCACCTCCTTGGCCGCGCCGCGGGCTACCACCTCTTTGTGGGTCAGTCCATCGCCAAAGAAATCGCGGATAATTTCGTCATTTCGCTTTCCATACATTCGTTCCAACATGGCGGGGGTGGTCTCGACGCCGTAGCGCAGGTTGAAGCGCGCCCAGGCCTGGCAGTGAACCGGGTTGGAATTCACCAGCACCCCATCCATATCGAAAACCAGCGCCAGCCCCGCGGCGAGGCCGTTCCCGGACGGCGGTTGTGGGGCGCCGTTCACGGCTTGTCCCCGGATTCCCGATGTAAATTCTTTTCCATCCACTCGAGATAACTCGCAGCCCCGGCGACCACCGGAACCGCGATGGCTTCCGGGACCTCGTAGGAGTGAGCCTTCCCGAGCGTCTCGCACAAATCGGCAAACAGTCCGCGGGACGTCTTAATCAGCAGCAGGCACTCACTGGCGCTCTCGATCGCCTCCTTCCAGATGTAAAAACTTCGCACGCCGGGGATCACGCTGACGCAAGCCGCCAGGCGCCCATCCACCAGCAACCGGGCCAGCTTTTCGGCTTCTTCCCCGGTAGCGCAGGTACTCAGGACAACAATCTTATCGGTCATTTGAATAATTTGCTAACCCGAAACCGGAAGCAATGCTACTATTATCTTCCAGGGACCTGGTTCCATGAAAGCACCCCTTTTGCGTTTGGCCTACTCGGTTGCGTTCCTGCTGGTGGCGGGCTACGCGGTAATCACCTTGCGGGGTCCACGCGGCATCGCCGCGTTCCTCGACAAGCAACACCAGATTCACGCTCTGGAAGCGCGCAACGCCACGCTGGCCCAGCAGATTGAGCGCAAACGGGAGCGCATTGAGCGGCTTACCAGCAATGCCGCGGCCCAGGACATGGAGATCCGCAGGCAACTGAAGCTGGTTCATCCCAAGGACAAGGTCTTTATCCTCGAACCCCCGGCGAAGTGACCGGCCATGGGCAAGCGGATCATGCTGGCGGCGGTGGGCGCCGGAATCGGCTCCCTGGCCGGCCTGGCGGTTTCATTCCTGGGGGTGGGCAACCCCGCCCTGATTGTGGGGGCGATCGCGGGCGCCATCCTTCCGCTGGTGGTGCTCGGCCCGCCCGGCAAGTGAACGCCATGTCGATTCCGGTTGTTTCCGGCGGGGATTCGTTGTATACCTTGGTATCTGTGGCACCGGTATTCAATCCAACCAGATGGCTGACGCGGGCGGGAGATCCCTGATCATCTATGTTCTGTCGTAACTGTGGAGTCCAGGTAGGCGACCAAGCCGCTTTTTGCACCGGCTGTGGCGCCGGAGCGGGAGTAGGCAACAAGTTCTGTTACAACTGCGGGGCGCAGGCCGATCCGGCTGCCGCCGTCTGCATCAAGTGCGGGGTGGCGCTATACGCCCCGCCGGGAGCGGCTCCGGCCGGCTACCAGGGCGCGGCCCCGGCAGGCTATCCGGGCGCGCCTGGCAGCCCGCTGAAATCCAAGCTGGTGGCCGGGTTGCTCGGCATCTTTGTAGGGTGCTTCGGGGTTCACCGGTTTTACCTCGGCTACACCACCATAGGGGTCATCCAGGTTCTGGTGACGGTGATCGGCGGCATCATCACTTGCGGCGTGGGATGGCTGGCGGGCTGGATCTGGGGCCTGGTGGAAGGCATTCTGATCCTCACCGGCAGCATCAACCGCGACGCCCAAGGGCGGCCGCTGGCGGAATAAATGCCCGGCGACGCCGCCGGCGCCGGTCCGGTGTGGTTCCGTGCGCGCCGCTGGGCCGAAACCAGCGGCCTGCGCGAATCGCTGGGCTACTCCTGGCTGATTCTGGGCGTGCCGTTGCTGGCGGCGGTGATCCTGCCGCTGGTGGCGCCCGCCTCGGCCATCCAGGCGATCGCGCCGCACTGCGTGTGGAAGACGCAGTTTGGGCGCGCCTGCCCCGCCTGCGGCCTGACCACCGCCTTCGTGCACATCGGGCGCGGCGAATGGCGCGCCGCTTCGGCTTCCAACGCCGCGGGCATCCCCCTGTACGCGGCCTTCCTGTTCAATTCCATACTGTGGGTGCGGTCGGTGGCGAGATTGACGCGCATCCGGTTAACGAGGTTCCGCCATGTCGACGCTTAGTATGGTTTGGGGCATCCTGGCGTTCGTCGGGATGTTCATCGGGTTGATCCCATGTTTGGGCGCCCTCAATTGGATCAACATCCCGTTTTCCGCGGTAGGACTGATCGTCAGCATCGTGGCGCTGCAGAAAGAGCCGCCCTACAGCCGCGGCGGGGCCATCGGAGGCACGGTGCTGTGCTCCCTCGGCCTGGTGCTGGGTCTGATGCGACTGATCGCCGGCGGCGGCTTTTTGTGAGGCGGACCCGGCGATCGCCGGTACCCGGTTTACGGGAGACAGCTTGCCGTGGGCGAATTCTCACAGTAGAGTCTAGTGATAAGGAAGGAGTGAGTGTACCATGCCGTTTTGTCCGAGTTGTGGAGCTGAAGTAGCAGGAGCGTTTTGCGCCAAGTGCGGCTCCGCGGTAGCGGGCGCCGCCCCCGCGGGAGGCGCCGCCGGCCCGCCACCCCCTCCGCCCCCCGCCGGCGCGTATCCGCCGCAGGGAGCGTACCCGCCCCAGGGCGCCTATCCACCCCAGGGCGCCTACCCGCCGCAACCCGCGGCCGCGCCTTTGGCGGATAACATCGCCAGCGCACTCTGCTACGTCCCTCTTCTCATTACGGGGATCATTTTTCTGGTTCTGGAACCATACAACAAGAAACCAAACATCCGCTTCCACGCGTTTCAGTCGATTTTCCTGGGCGCGATTCTGATCGTCCTGGACGTCGCCTGGCGCATCTTCACCCGTGTCCTTTTCAGCTTCATGGGTTTCTACACGCTGGGTGTGTTCGGGCTGCTGTTCTCGCTGGTGTGGTTGGTCGTCTTTCTCCTCTGGCTCTACCTGGTGATCCAGGTCTACCAGGGCAAGACGGTGGTTCTGCCCATCATCGGCCCGCTGGCGCAGCAGCAAGCCGGCAAGTAGACGCGCGGCAGGCTGGTGGGGCGGACGGGGTGTTCTCTGAGCCCGTCCGCCCCACACGGCGGCCCGGCTCTATTTGTCGAAGAACGGGTGTCCGGCCACCGGCGGATTGGGGCTGGCGGCGCGGATCTTGCGCAGCGTGGCGTCCTCGAACAAGAGCGAAGGAACGGCCATGGACACGGTGGTGAAGCTCTCCTCGCCCTGGAACCCCATCATGCCCATCTGATTGTTCCGCTGCGGAGTGAATTCCACGGTCGAAATATTCGGGTCCTTCGAGACGGCTACGATGTCCTTGAACGATTGCGGATTCAGGCCGGCGAACTGCAGGCCGCGCACCAGTTCCTCGTGCCCGTCGGGGAACAGCTTGTAGGCCAGCATGGTGTTGTTGGCGTTCCGCATGCGGCGCAACAGGATGCCGAAGGGGCGGTTGCGCTGCTTGAGCATGTCGAGAAATTTGGCGCGCAGGTCTTCGGCGCTCAACCCGGCCGTCGACGTGACGATCACGTTCGAAGGCGTGGCTTGCCCGGCGTGGCGGCTGCCGGTCGAGTGGTCGAAGCCGCGAACCGGGTCGCGCGACATGAGCAGGGCCTTGAGGATGCCGTTTTCGACCAGCCGGACCTCGCGCGAGAGCATGCCGTCTTCGTCCATCTTCGATTGCCCGGCCATGGCGTGGCCCTGGTATTCGGAGATGGTGGGGTTGTCGGTCACCGTCAGGAACTCGGGGAGCACGCGGGCGCCCACCTTGTCGAGAAAGGGATTCTCGCCCTGGTTGGCGTTGGGGGCGGCGTTCATTCCCGGCATGCCGTTCATGATTGGCTTGACGCCCAGCAGGCTGGGCAGGAAATGCATCCGGAACACCTGGCCGGCGGCGTCGCCTTCGGCCAGCACGGGGCCGCTGTAATTCTCCAGCGTGGGGGCGTCGCGGAGCTCGGTGAGCTGCTTGCCCAGGCGCTCCAGGCGCGCGGCCAGTTCCGCCTGCGGAGGGATCTCCGCCAGGGAGCGGCCATGTCTCCAGACCCCATCCTCCAGGGCCGCGCCGTCGGGGGCCTGGGTGGTGGCGTTGGCGGAGAAAACGATGCTGGGTTGGCGGCGCGTATAGGACGTGCCCTCGCTGGTCAGATAGCGGACGTAGAAATTGTTGGCCGTGAAACTCACCCTGGAAGTCTGGATAGCGGGCATATGGCGGAAGATGGCCGACAGCTCGCGGGCCTCGGTCTCCCACTGGGAAAGATCGATCTTCGCGGCCGGCAACTCGACGCTGGCGACGACGGGGTCTTCTTTGGTCAAATCGCCCGATTCGTCGGTGCGGGAGCGGTTCTGCAGGGCGGCGCGTTTCCTGCTCAGGTCCTCGGCGGCCTTCTTGTAAACCGCGTCGGTGGCCAGCCAGATCTGGCGCCGGATTTCCCGGTAGTCGTCTTCCACCGGCAGGGGCGTGGTGGGGCCGCTGAACATCATGCCGCCGCCCACGCCCATGTTCATGGAGACGAAGTGCGAGTTATCGAGCTTGTAATCGCCCACCCGCACCTCCACGTTGAGCATGCGGTAGCGTTCGGCGCCGCTGCGGGTCAGGGCGCCGAAACTGGCGGCGACGCCGGAGGAATCGGCATCGGTCACGCGATACGAGATGAAGTACGGCTTCTCGAGATTCTCGAGGGTGAGCTCACGCATGGAGCGCGACATCTCGTCGCGCATGGCCTTCATGACCACGTCGTCCTGGGCGTGCAGGGCGGCGAGCGAAGCGGCCGCCGCGGCGACCAGAGAGAGTCTGGCGATTCGCATGTTCATTTCCCTCCTTCAAATGGCGCCGGCAGAATGGGAATGCGATCCTGCGACTTGGCTTTCTTCTGGACTTCGATCTGCGTCACGAAAATGGCCGGCGAGGATGCCGAAACCGGCACACTGCCGGACTCGGCCCCGCAGTAGCCGTTGAACACCGCCACGTTCCGGTCGGCGGCGACGATCTTGCTGAAGGTGGTAAGTGGCGTGCCGATGAGGTCCACGCCGCGCACCAGTTCTTCGCGGCCGTCCGGGTAGATGCGGTAGACCGTCAGGGGCAGCACGTTGAAAGCGTTGGGTATCATGCGTTGGGTCATGGTGAATCCGCCCTCGATCTGGTCGAAGAGCAGTCCGAAGGGCAGTCCCTGCTTCCGGACTTCGGCGATGAGCACCTTCTTCAGATCGGGCTCGACGGCGGATGGCGCCACCTCGACGATCAGGTTGGACTGGCGGGCGGCGGGAGGCAGGCCCACCTGGTTCCGGCCGTGCCCGTTGGATTGCGGGATGCCTTCCAGGGGCTTGCGCGACATGAGGAACGTCTTCAGGATGCCGTTCTCCACCACCGTCACGCGGCGGGCTTTGACGCCCTGGTTGTCGAACATGTAGGAACCGGCCAGGTCGGTATTGGCCAGGCGCCGCGTGGTGGGATCGAAATAAACCGAGAACTCCTTGGCCAGGACCGGCTGCCCGATCTTCTTCTTGAAGGTCTGGGCGTCGTCGGAACTCGTCTGCCGCTGGCCCTCCACGCGATGGCCGAAGATTTCGTGGAAGAAAACTCCGCTGGCGCTGCCGGAGAGAATCGCCGGCCCGGTGTAGGGGTCGACCACCGGCGCCACGCGCAGCGCCTCCAGGTTGTGGATCATCTTATCGACGGCCTGGAGCACGGTGGCATCGTTGGGAAGGTCCCTTTCGCTGAACCCGAAATAGGATTCGTAGAGCGGCAGTTCCATGCCATCGGGCGCCTTCGTGGCGGCGACGATCATGAGATGAAAGCCCGGCTGGGAGGTCTGGATGACGGAGCCTTCGCTGTTCACGTACCAGCGGGTTTCGGCGTCGCCGGTGAAATACGCCATGGCCTGATAAATGTCCGGGTGGGCGGCGAAGGGGGCGGTATACTTGCGGATCTTCTCTTCCCAAACGGGGCGGTTCACTTTGATCTCGACCTGGGATTCGGTGTAATGCTCGGGCGTCTCGCGCGAGAAGTCGGCGCTGGTGTCGTCCTGCGCCACCTTAACCTGGACGTTGGTCTTGACCTTGGTGAACTGATCGAGCGCGCGTTTGTAACTGGCGTCCGTCTGGTGCCAGAGCACCGCGCGGATGGCGTCGGGATCGTCGTCGATGGGTATGGCGGCCGAGTTGTACTGGATGTTATTCATCTCGCCGCGAACCTCGTGCGTATTATCGAGGTTGTAATCGCCCACCCGCAGATCCACATCCAGTGTGCGGCGGCGGGATTCGTCGCTGCCCAGGATCTTTCCAAACTCGCCGGCGACCACGATGCCGTGGGTTTCGACGATCTCGTAACTCAGGTAATAGGGCGGGACGGGCTGGGATTTGAGTTTCTCGCGGGTGCGGGCGAGTTCCGCCTGCATGGCCGCCAGAACGGGCGGCGAGGCCGGCTGCGCGCGCATTACGAAGATGGCGGCAGCGAGAACTACGGCGCACAGAATGCCGGCGGCGGGCCGCCAACTGTGTGGTTTCGAACAAATGGTGGGCTGGCGCATGATGGAATTCGAAACCAGTATATCGCGGTCGGATTATCAACCCAGGCGCTTTCTCAGAGGTGGTTACAGCTTTTCAGTAATGCGTGTGGTTGGCCACCGAGTTGCGCAGGTATTCGGAATCGCGCGTTACAGTTTTCGCCTTCACGTGGCGATAACCGTAAACGCGCAGCACGTTGCGGTCCCAGGTAATCACCTGCTCGGCGCCGTTGCCCAGGAAATCGAACATGTGATAGACCGGCTCTTTGAAGAAGAGCGTGCCCTTGCCGTCGTCTCCCAGCTTGAAGCGGTGCCAGAAGAACTGCTTTGTGCCGTCGCCGTACCAGTCGCCGCGCACGAAATTGGGATTGCCGCCCAGGGGATTGCGCGGCCACTTAAACAGCAGGTTGCCGCGGTTATCGAACCAGTAAAGCTGCGCCGCCAGGCCGCCGCCGCGGCCGCTGCCATAAGTGCGCCCGTTGGCCACCACCTGCGGCGTTTTGCTGCCCTTCAATATGTAACCGGCGGTGATCTGCTGGGTGTGGTCGGCCATGTTCTGCCAGAGCATCTCGCCGGTCAGCGCGCGGTAGGCCAGCGCGCCCACGTCGCTTTGCCCGGTGACCAGCTCCAGCTTGCCGTCGCCGAAGAGATCGATGAACTCGATGGCGTCCATGTGATCGTGGTTGTCGTCGAACATGGCGTAGTTGTTCCAGATCTCCCGGCCCTTCGAGTCCAGGCAGAGGTGGCTCACCACCACTTCGTCGAGGCCGTCGCCGTTGAGGTCGACGGGGTAGACGTAGTGGCCGAAGAAGTCCTTCTGGCGGCGCTCGCTGTGCTGCCAGAGCTGATGCAGCTCGCGGTCGTAGGCGGTCACGTTGATGACGCCGCCCGAATCCGTAAGCACCACCAGGTCGCTGGCGCGGCCGGAATGGAATCTGGCGATGGCCGTGCGGTAATTATTGAAAACGTGCGGCATGGGCTGCGTCGGCCAGGGAACCTGGCGCTTGACCGCGCCGGTGCGTCCATCGGCCATCACCAGCCATTCCTTGCCGTCCATCATGCGCCAGTGAATCACGTCGGCGCGCCCGTTGCCGTCGAAATCCCAAATCGAGCCGGGCGCTTCGAACTGGCCGCGCAGGCGGGCATCCTGCTCGGGCGCGTCCCAATGCCACAACTCCTGGCCGGCGTTGTTGTACATATAAGCGGAGTAACTCGGGGTGAGCACCAGGAAGTCCGGCTTGCCGTCTCCATCCACGTCGCCGAATTTGACGATGCTGGCCGCGGGGATCTTGTAATCCCTGAGTAACTCCACCTCCTCGGGAAGCTCCAGCGGGCGCAGATCGGCTTCGGAGAAATCCGGATTCCGCGAGAGCACCATGACGTTGAGCGTGGGGCGCGGGTTGATGGAGGTAAGCCGGATCTCGACCAGGCCCGGCTTGAGGTTGAAGGTGCCGCTGGGGCTCCACGCCATGGGGCCGGCGCCGAAAGTTTCCGCGGCGAGCTGGCCATCCACCGAAACGCGGAAGCCGCTCGCGCCCGATCCCTGGGCGCGCACAAACAGCCGGTAGGCGCCGGGCGCGGGCACGGCGATCTTCGCCACCGCGTCTTCCTTCGATCCCAGGTTCAGAATGCTGTTATTGAAAAGCCATCCGGCGTCCGGCGCGCCGAAGCCGCCGCCGATGGTATCGCCGGCGGGGATCTGGTCGTAGAACTCCGAGGCGTCCACCACGATGGCGCCGGGCGGCTGGTGCGCGGGCGAGGGACGCGTGGGCGATTGCGCCGCGGCCGCAGCCGCCAGCATGAGGGGAAGCAGCCGTTTCATTGGATTCTCTCCGGGAACGAAAAAACCGGGCGGATGTCCACCGGGACATCCGCCGCCGCCGCGAGCGCGCTTTTCAACTCCGCGGGAACAACGTCGTATTTGCGGAACCAGGCTTCGGCGCCTGCCCGGTCGCCGGTGGCTTCCATCCGCAGGAGTTCGCGGGCCAGCGCGGCGATGGCGCCGGGCATGCGGGCGTAGTCGATGCGGTAGCGCCCGCTCGCCAGCGAGAGCGCGCCGTTCTCCACCAGGTAGTTGAATTCCATCGTCTCGGCGCGGCCGTGGGCTTCGCCGGCGCCGAAGCGCAAGGTCCGCAACAGCCCGCCGGTGTAGGATGCGTAGACCTCTTCCAGGCGCTCCCTGGGCACGGCGTTATGCTCCACCAGCCACGCGAATCCGAACATGCCGACGGCATCCGCCTTGGCCTCTTCCAGGCCCGAGTAGGCCGGTCCGATGGCCTCGTTGATCTCGATTTGCCGGCCGTCGCGGCGGGCGAATGCCGGCCCCAGGTCGTGGGCGATCTCGTGCATCAGCGAGCCGGTGAGGTAGCCATCGCCGGAGACCTTGGCCGACTGTTCGGGCGCCATCAGTTTCCGCGCCACGGGCAGGATCACGTAGTCCACGCGCGCGTCGCCGAAGTTTTTGAAGAAGATCTTCTTCGATCCCTTCTCCTGGTGCAGGCGCGGATCGTTGGGCAGGTTGTCGGCCACGGCCTGGTAGCCGTGCAGCAGGTCGCCGGCTCGATAGGGCGCGTCCATCACCTCCATGGGGGTGAGATGGCCGCGCTTGCTGGGACGGTCCGCCGCATCCACCGGGAGGGCATCCTGAATTTCCGGCACGTACTTCTCGTACACCGCCAGTTTGCGGGATTCCTCGTCGTTGCGGATGAGGATGGACGCGCCGTAGCTGGTCTTCACGCCCAGGAGTCCGTCGTCGTAGGTTTCATACGGCGCGAAGATCGCATCGAACTTGGGCTGCTTCAGGTCGAGCCAGGCCAGGTCGCTCTTGTAGTAGTCGTCGGTAAGGAGCGCATCGGCGCGAAGGCGTAGAAAAGCGGCGAAGGCCGCGTCGTCGCTGAGCGCCGCCGCGTCGCGCAGGGCTTGCGCCATGGGCCGCAGCAACTGGCCATAGGCGTCGTGATATTTCACTCCCACCAGCCGGTCGCCCTGCCGTCTGACGACCGTGTAGGGATCGTAAATCGCGGCCCTGTCCTCGGGGTGCCGGCGGAGATACTCGTCCAGCCCGGCGGGCGTCAGATCGTGCGGATACCACTCGCGCCCGGGCGGCTGCGGCATCTCGCCCAGGAAAAAGTGGTTGCCGTCGAGCAAATCCCAGCGGCCACCCATCACGCCCAAAAGGCTCTTCAAAGTGGCGTCGCGGGTGGTCTTGTACACCTGCAGGCCGCCGTAATCGCTCTGCCGCCAGTAGACGCTGTCCAGCAGTTGACAGGCCTCCACCAGCTTTTCGACCATCCGGCGCTCGCGGGCGGAGAGCCCCGCGGCGTGAAAGGGCATCTCGACGGGCTTCCAGCGGGCCAATCGCTCCGCCTCGTTGTGAATCGGCCTGCCGCCGGCGTTCTGCGCCCCGAGCGATGCCGCGCCCGCCAGCAGAAGGGCGGCCAGCCCAAGATATCGCGTCGTTCTCCAGTTCATCGATTTGGCCCCCATCGGCCCGATTTCCGGCGGAGCGCGCAGGCGCCAACCCCGGCGCGCCGTCCGCCGCCGCCCGTCATTTCGAAATTACGGTAATATCCTAGCACTCCCGAACCGACTTCGATATTATGAAACGTGGCCATGAAACGCGCAGTATCCGCCCGCGCCGTGCGCGCGCCGCGGACAGCGGCGGCGGAGCCGGATAAGGATCCCAAAAGCGGCGGCAAGGATCAGTATTTCTCGCGCGCGGTAGCCAAGGCGCTGGAGACCCTGGAGGTTCTGCAGGCCGGAAACGGGCCGATGGCGCTGCACGAGGTGGCCGAGCGCATTCAACTGTCGAAGACCTCGACCTTCCGGCTGCTGCGGACCCTGGAATCGTCCGGCTGCCTGACGGCGGGCGAGTGGGGCAAGTATGCCCTGGCGCCGGGAGTTCACTCGGTGGTTTCCACGCAAACCGTGGCGCGGCTGCTGCGCGCGGCCGTCCCCCGGCTGCGCCACCTGAGCCGGCAGTTGCGCGAGACCACCAGCCTGGCGGCGCTGTTCGACAACCGCATCGAAGTGATCGCGGTGGTGGAAAGCCCGCAGCCGCTCCGCATGAGCAACATCGTGGGCCACATTCTGCCGCCGCACGCCAGTTCGCTCGGCAAAGTCATTACCGCGCATCAAACCGACGAGCGGCGCGAAAAGCTGTTGCGCAGCTACGGGACCTACCGGTTCACCGAGCACACCATCACGGATCGCACGGAGCTGGACCGGGAGTTCGCGCGCATACGGGAGCAGAGCTTTTCGACCGACCTGGAAGAATCCGTCTCCGATGGCCACTGCTTCGCCGTTCCCATTTTCGGCCCGGCCGGCGACGTGGGCGCGGCGGTCAGCCTGTCCCTCCCCAAATCGCGGGAGCGCGATAGCGAGCATCGCAAGGCGATTCTGACGGGGCTGCGGGCCACGGCCGCGCAGATCGCCGCCGATCTGCGCGGCGACTGAACCGGATTCGCCGCTGAGCCTTAATCATGAAGAGACTGTTTCGAGGAAGAATCCGCTGGGTGCTGGTGGCGTGGATGTTCGTCATCTGCTCCGTGGCCTACCTGGACCGCGTGAATATTTCGGTCGCCGGCAGCGCGATCGAGCGCGATTTCCATTTGACCGACCTGCAACTGGGCTGGGTGTTCGGCGCGTTCCTGTTGGGATACGCGGTCTTCCAGGCGCCCGGCGGCCGCATGTCGGACCGCTTCGGGCCGCGCCGGGTGATTGCCGTGGGGACGTTCTGGTGGGCGGTTTTCACCACCCTCACTTCCTTCGTCCCTTCGGGCGTGGCGGGCATGTTGGCGGTGCTGCTGGCAGTGCGGTTTCTGCTGGGGCTGGGCGAGGCCGTGATTCTCCCGGCTTTCAACCGCGTGGTGGCGTTTTGGGTTCCTTCCCAGGAGCGCGGACTGGCGAACGGGTGGATCCTCGCCGGCATCGGCGCCGGATCGGGCTTGGCGCCTCCGTTCAGCCGCTACCTGCTGGCCAACTATGGATGGCGCTGGTCCTTCCGCGGGTGCGCGCTGCTGGGCCTGGGGAGCGCCGTGGTCTGGCTCCTGATCGCCCGCAACCGGCCGCAAGAGCATCCCTGGGTCGAGCCGGAGGAGGCCGAGCACATTCGTTCCGGCCTGCCGCAGAAGACGGCGGCGCCCGCCCCCGCGGCTCCCTGGCTCAGCATTCTCCGCAGCCGCGAGGTACTGACGATCACCGGCAGCTATTTCGCCTACGGCTACGCCGCCTACATCTATTTCACCTGGTTCTTCATCTACCTCAACAAGGTTCGCGGCCTGGATCTGAAGACCAGCGCCTACTTTGGAATGCTCCCGTTTATCGCCATGGCGCTGGGGTCCACGGTGGGCGGCTGGATCAGCGACGCGCTCGCCAGGCGCTGGGGTAAGCGCCTGGGCCGCTGCGTTTTCGGGGCCGCCGCCATGACCCTTTCCGGCTGCTTCATCGCGCTGGGGATGCTGGCGAAGAACCCGTATCTGGCCGCCGTCATTCTGGCCGGCGGGGCCGGAACGCTGTACCTGGCGCAGAGCGTCTTCTGGTCGGTAACGGCCGACCTGGCGGGCCCATCGGCGGGATCGGTCTCCGGCGTCATGAACATGGGCGCGCAGATTGGCGGCGCGGCAACCGCCATGCTCACGCCGCTGATCAAGACGCATTTCGGGTGGCCGGCTTCGTTCCTGACGGCCGCGGCTATGTGCCTGGCGGGAGCGGTCGCCTGGCTTCTGGTGGACCCATCGGCCAGCCTGAAGTCGCGAGGCGCGCCGGGTTGACGGGCTGACGCGCCTGTCCCACCTGTGGGGCAGGAGGCGCTTCCGCCTGCCAACCAACTCGCCCACGCTCGTCGCGCTGTGCTTGCGCGGGCTGTCCTCAGAACTGGAACCGCGCCACCACCTGGCCGCTCCGCGACGCGCCCGGCGAGGCCGAATTCATGTATCCGAAGCCGGAAGTGGGAACGCCCGCGGAGTTCACCACCTGGGTGGCCAGGGCGTTGCTCGACGACGGGCCGGGGACCCCGATGCGGTTGAATATGTTGAAGAACTCCCCGCGGATCTCCAGGTTCATCTTTTCCCAGATGTGGAAGATCCTGCCCAGCCCCGCGGTCTCATTGGGGCTGCGCCGGTTGCGGTAATCGCTGTAGTAGGGCGCCGAGTAGCCCCACTGCCCGGCAGGCGGATCGGACCACGCCGCCGGGTTCAGCAGGAACTGCTTGTTGGGATCGACGTGGCCGTTGGGATCCGTCAGGAACAGCGGCACGCCGGGCACCCGGTTGGACAAGGTGCTCCGGAACAGCAGCGTGCTGAGGTTGTTCTGCGCCGAAGGAACCGCAATCAGGCTCCCGTTCTGGTACGACTCGACTCCGGAAATGGTCCAGCCGCCCAGCAACGCGCGCACATACCGGTTCCCTCCCAGCTTGGGAATCACGTAGTTGAACGAAACCACGAAAACATTCGGCAGATCCTGAGCGGAGAGAGCCTTCAGGTTCGGGCGGTTGTACTGGTCGTTGATCACGCCACCGCCGTTGTAGTTCTCGGCTTCCACATCCAGCGTCTTCGACCGCGTGTACGCCGCCGTGACCGAGAGGCCGTGCGACGTCCGTTTCGTAACTTTCAACTGCAGGGCGTCGTACCAGGTGTCGCCCAACGGCGCCCAATCCTCCACCAGGCTGCCGAACTGCGGGTATTGCCGCAGGCTCTGAGCCACGGTCAGGCCCATCGGGAAGCCCGCATAAGGCGGCGTGTTGAATCCCCGCGAAGCGGCGGTGGACGAGTTCAGAGGGGACGTCAGCAACGTCCGGTCGGCCGCGTTATTGATATTCAAACCGAACGAGGCGATCCGCTGCGGGGTCAGCGCGTTCAGGTCCCAGTAACTGCTCGACTGGAGCCACACGCCGTGGTTGCCCACGTAGGCCGCCTCCACGGAAACGTTCTCGGTGATTTCGCGCTGCAGCGCGATGTTCCACTGATTGATCCTCGGCGGCCGGCCTGCGTTCCGGTCCATGTAGGCTGGAGGGTTGTTGATCTGGCCGGCTTGCGGCCGGATTCCGGCGCTATAGTTGACCGCGAAAACATCCGCGAGGTTGTACACCAGGCCCTTGCTGAGCGTGGTGGCGGGCTCCGCGAAGGACGTGGTCGTGAAGCTGAGGCTGTTCCAGCCCACGCCGACCGCCCCGGGCCCGGCGCCATCCGGCGTGTTGCCGTAGGAGATGCCCCAACCGGCCCGCACCACCATCTTGGTGGCGAACTGGTAGGCGATGCCAAGCCGCGGGCCCACCGCGAACGGATACGTGGTCGTGAACCGGCAGTTGCAGCGTCCCGGTCCGTCCCCCTCGAAAACCGTCCCGCCCAGCAGACCGCCGGCGGTCGGATTGGCGATGGTCGGCGCGAACATGCTGCTGCGGGCAAACACTTCCTCGGGCGCCTGCTGGTAGTCCCACCTGACGCCATAATCGAGCGTCAGTTTGCGGGAAACCTTCCAGGTGTCCTGTATGTATAACGCCATGGAGGTCTTGACGTAGTCGGGGTCTTGCGTGGGAGGGATGCTGGCGCTATCCACCATGCCGAGCAGGAAACTGGCGTAGGGGAGCCCGATGTTGGCGCCGCTGATGTTGGTGGTCTGGAGGTAGGGAAGCGCCGTCTCGTTGCCGCTGAACGAGTAAGTGGGAGCGGCGACGGAGTTCTTATTGATGGCCGGGTCCTTTCTCCACTGCAGACCGGCCTTGAAGGTATGGTTGCCGCGCACGTTGCTGGCGCTCAGAACCACCGTAGGCTTGTCGGCATAGTTGACGACGGGGGCGCCCACCCCCATGCCGTAACTCGTGCTGAACCCGCCCTGGGTGGTATTTCCGATGCTGCTGATGGTCGGAAATCCGGGGGTATAGCTGCCGTTCAGGCCGATGCTGGATGGCTGAAAGGCCAGGGAATCCGGCATGTAATTGTCGTCGTGGACGCCGCGCACAAAGCCCAAACCGGCGTGCAACACCAGCGTGGGGGTGGCTGTGTAATCGTAGTGCAGCTCATAAGTGTCGGCGTAGATCTTCCGGTCCCGCTCCGAGGTGATGGGCGTTGGCAGGCCATCCATGCGGGCGTATGCGAAGTACAGATAGTTCGACGCATAAAAACTGAGCTTCGACTTGGTGCCGAAATTCTGGTCGATCTTGATGCTGGGGATGTGGCGCTTTTCGGGAGATACATACTTCTGCTCCCAGTTGCTGGCTATTCCGGCTCTGGTCGGATCGGGAAGCCAGGCCTGAATCTTCAGCGCCACCGGGTCGAAGCGGGCGGCCGGGATGACGTTGCCGGGGAACGGCGAGCGCGTCAACTGGCCGTTCACGGTCACCTCCGTGAGCGGATCGAAGATCATGTTCTCGCTGATGGATCCGCCCGCCGGGTTGGTGCCCAGCGCCCGTCCCGTCAGCGCCTGGCTGAAATCTCCGTTCTTCATTTGAACGGTGGGCATGGTCACGTACGTATCCGTGCCGGTGTAATTTCTGTAGAGTTCCAGGTTGGCAAAGAAGAAAGTCCTGTTACGGCCGTTGTACACCTTGGGAATGACCACCGGGCCGCCCACCGCGCCGCCGTAGTTTTTGCCCCGCGACTTGGGCCTGAGGAGGTGCCCGCCGGGGCCGGAACTGCTGTAAGGCTTGCCGGCGTTCAGATCTTCGTTGCGAACGAAAACGAACCCGACGCCGTGAAGGCCGTTCGTGCCGCTCTTGGTGGTGAAGTTGTACAGGCCGCCGGTGATCTGCCCGAATTCCGCGGAGAAGTTGCTGCTCTGCAGCGTGAATTCCTGCAGCGCCTCCACCGCCGGCTGTTGTTCCAGGGTGTGCGAGGGATCCTCGTTCGCGTTGGTAATGTCCTGGCCGTCGAGGAGAACCCTGTACGCGGTGGCCGGCGAGCCGTTGACTTTGATATTGGCCGAACCGGCCGGGGCGGTGGTGCCGCCGACCACCCCCGGCATGATACTCGAAAAGCCGAACGGGTCGCGTACATTAGTCGTGGAGTTCGGCATGGCGTCCACGCGGTCGGTGCTCAGGTTGTGGCTCACCTCGGCGTTCTCGGTTCTGAGCAGGGCCGCATCGGCGTTGACCGTGACCGAGTCCGAAGCCGCGCCCACCTTCAAAACGATATCGACGCGCAGAACCTGGACAACCTCGACCGTGATGCCGTGCTGGACGTACTTCTCGAATCCAGCCGCCGAAATAGTCAGGTCGTAAGTACCCGCCAGGAGCGAGACCAGCGCGTAGTTGCCGGTCTCGGTGGTCACCGTATCATACTCCGCTCCGGTCGCCAGATTCCTGGCGTGAAGAGCCGCACCGGGGACTACCGAGCCGGTGGGATCGGTAACCGTCCCAGTAATGGTTCCGCGGTCGGTCTGCGCCGCCGCGAAAAGCACCGTCATTAGTACCAGAAACGTCAACCGCACGAAGGAATTACAGCGTGTGGCACAGAAACGCATGAGAAAACCTCCTCGATCCTAAAGTTTTAGCGGATGAAAACTCACCCCACACCCCGTCTCCGGAGCGGCATCGCGCCCCGGGACCACCTCGACACCCGGCGGGACCAATACGCGCAGAATTATAATGCCAGGTTTGAAACGTGTCAAGGCAAAATTGAAATGATAGACCGGAAACCGGGCGCCGCACCTTGATTTTGCATCATTGCCGCGATTACAATCACACAGCCCCGAAAGGAGGATTCCGTCATGCACCCAATCACCAGAAGATCCCTGCTGGCCGCCGCCGGTTGCGCCGCCGCCGCCCCGCAGGCGCTTGCCCAGACCGGGAGGTATCCGCGCGATCTCACCAGGGACGATGTGGACCGGTGGATGACCGAACTCTCCAACTGGGGAAGATGGGGGAACGACGACCAGGCCGGGACCGTCAACCTGATCGCGCCGGCGACGCGCAAGGCCGCCGCGGCGCTGGTGCGCGACGGCGTCAGCCTGTCGCTGGCGCTGGATGCCGATCTGCCCAAGGAAGGCTCGGCCGCGGGATCGGCGCCCGGCGCGGGGGGCAATCCTCCGGCGGCGGCCGCTCCGGCCCGCAAGGCTGCGCCGTTAGGCGGCAATCGCCCGGCGGCGCGCGGCGAGGTCGCGGTGCACGGCAGCATCATTGAACTCCCGGGCGCGGCGCGCGGGCCGGCCCCGGTCATGGCCAACCGCGCCTCCTGGACCCTCATCAGCCGTCCGCCCGGGCCGGATCCGCGGCAGGTAGCGGCCTACGTGGTGGACACCATCTCGGTCTCCTATCACGGCAACAGCACCACCCACCTGGACGCTCCCAGCCACATGTACTACAGGGGCCAGCTCTACAACGGATTCCCGCAGAGCAGTTACACCGACCGGGGCGCGGGCAAAGACGACGTGATGTCGATGAAGAACGGCATCCTGACGCGCGGCGTGCTGTTCGACATACCCAAGTTGAAGGGCGTGCCGTACCTGGGAGACGACGAGCCGATCTACGTGGAAGACCTGGAAGCGTGGGAGAAAAAAGCCGGCGTGCGCGTGGGTGTGGGCGACGCCGTGCTGGTGCGCACCGGGCGGTGGGCCAGGGTGCGCGACAAAGGCCCGCTGGATCTCAACCGGGCCACGCCGGGGCTGTACGCTTCGTGCGTGAAATGGCTGCGCGAGCGCGGCGTGGCGATCCTGGGCAGCGACGTAGTGCAGGACGTGCGGCCCTCGCGCGTGGAAGGCGTGAACCAGCCCGTTCACCAACTGGCGCTGATGTCGCTGGGCATGCCCCTGATCGACAACGCCACGCTGGAGGAACTGAGCGAAGCCGCCGCCCAGCGGAGACGGTGGGCGTTCCTGTTGACCATGAATCCGCTGCGGGTGCCGGGCGCGACGGGCGGCCCGGTAAACCCCATCGCGACGTTCTGAGGGCGGAGCAAATTGACCGGGAACCCGGTCAATTTTCGGCTGCAAGTCATTGAAAACAGGTAGGACGCTCAGATTTTGACCGGGAACCCGGTCATTTTGCCCGGTCGCGGTGGGAAGGTTGGGCGAGGTTATTCCGGTTTCTATTACACTGGTTGAGAGGGGGGATTCCGACCGGTGACTTCGCCAACCACCAGCCCGCATTCGGCGTCCGCGCGATTCGAGGGTTTGCAGCCGGAAGACATGATCCGCGCATTCCGGCTGATGTACACGGCGCGGCGGCTGGACGACCGGGAAATCGCCCTCAAGCGCCAGAACCGGATCTTCTTCCAGATCAGCGGGGCCGGCCACGAGGCGGTGCAGGTGGCGGCGGGCATGGTGCTGCGCTCCGGCCGCGACTGGTTCTACCCCTATTACCGCGACCGGGCGCTGTGCCTGGCCCTGGGCGTGACCCCCTACGAGATGCTGCAGCAGGCGGCCGGCGCGGCGGCCGATCCTGCTTCCGGCGGCCGCCAGATGCCTTCCCACTGGGGCCACGCGGAGCTACACATCGTGAGCGGATCCTCGGCCACCGGCACGCAATTCTCGCAGGCCGCGGGATGCGCCGAGGCGTCCCTGTATGGCAACGCGGAGAGCGGCGAAGTGACGCTGGTGGCTTCCGGCGAAGGCGCCACCAGCGAGGGCGAGTTCTGGGAAACGCTCAACGCCGCCTGCCTGAAGCGGCTGCCGCTGGTGTTCCTGGTGGAAGACAACGGTTACGCCATCAGCGTGCCGGTGGAATACCAGACGGCCGGCGGCAGCGTGTCCCAACTGGCCGCCGGTTTTCCGGCGCTCCACCGCCAGGAGTTCGACGGCACGGATTTTTTGGCGTCCTACCGCGCCGTCGAAACCGCCGTGGAGTATTGCCGCCGGGGGAGCGGACCGGCGCTGCTGCACGCCCACGTGATCCGGCCCTATTCGCACTCGCTCTCCGACGATGAGCGGCTCTACAAGACGCCCGCCGAGCGCGCGGCCGAGGCCCTGCGCGACCCGCTGGCGACGTTTCCCAGGTTCCTCCTGGACGAGGGAGTGCTGGACCGCGAGACGCTCGACGGGATCGCCCACGCGATCGACGCCGAGATCCACGACGCCGCCCAGCGGGCGCTCGGCGACGAGCCTCCCGCGCCGGCTTCGGCGCTGCGCCACCTGTACTCCGAAACCGTCGATCCGACCTCGGAGGAGTTTGCCTCCCAGCCCCGGTTCCAGGGCGAGCCGAGGACCATGGTGGACCTGATCAACGCCACGCTGCGCGAGGAGATGCGGCGCAATCCAGGCGTGCTGGTTTTCGGCGAAGACGTGGCCGATTCCAGCCGCGAGCAAAACCTCGGCGAGGTGGCCGGCAAGGGCGGCGTCTTCAAGGCGACCGGCGGATTGCAGACCGAATTCGGATCGCGGCGCTGCTTCAACACCCCCATCGCCGAGGGAACGCTGGCGGGCCGCGCCATCGGCATGGCCACGCGGGGGCTGAAGCCGGTCGCGGAAATCCAGTTCTTCGACTACATCTGGCCGGCTATGATGCAGATCCGCGGCGAGATGGCCACGCTGCGCTGGCGGTCGAACGGCGCCTTCTCGTGCCCGGTGGTGATGCGCGCGGCCATCGGCGGATATCTGAACGGAGGGGCGATTTATCACAGCCAGTGCGGCGAGTCGATCTTCACCCACATCCCCGGGCTGCGGGTGGCGATGCCGGCGACCGCGCTGGACGCCTGCGGCCTGTTGCGCACCGCCCTGCGCGCCGACGACCCGGTGCTGTTCCTGGAGCACAAGAAACTGTATCGCGAGACCTACAACCGCTCGCCCCATCCGGGGCCGGACTTCACGATTCCCTTCGGCCGCGCCCGGGTGGTGAAACCGGGGCAGCGCCTGACGGTGGTCACCTACGGCGCGCTGGTGCAGAAGGCCCTGATAGCCGCCGCCGGCATCGAGAAGCGCGATCCGCGGGCCAGCGTGGAGGTGATCGATCTGCGCTCCCTGGCGCCTTACGACTGGGAGGCGATCCGCGCATCCGTCGAGAAAACCAGCCGCGTGCTGGTGGCGCACGAGGACTCGCTCGGGTGGGGATTCGGCGCCGAGATCGCGGCGCGCATCGGCGACGAGCTGTTCGCCCGGCTGGACGCCCCGGTGCGCCGCGTGGGCGCGCTGGATACCTGGGTGGGCTACCACCCGCAACTGGAAACCGCCATCCTGCCGCAGACCGAAACCCTGGCCGCGGAGATGGAAAAGCTGCTGGCGTATTAGGTCACGTGCCGAAACCGGAGAGAACTCTTCGAATCGCATTCCTGGCGGGCGCTGTCACCGACGCGCTGGCGCTCGGGCCCATGCTTTCGCCGCCGGTGGCAAAGCTGCTGTGGGGCTTCCATGACGTTTCGGGCGCTTACCGCTTTGCCATGGGATATGCGGCTTCGCTGATGCTCGGCTGGACCGTCCTGCTGATCTGGGCCTACCGGCGGCCGCTGGAGCGGCGCGGCGTGGCTGCGCTCACGGCCCTGGTGATCTGCGGCCTGATGCTGGCGGAGATCGCTTCGGTGCTTTCCGGCCAACTGGCGGCGTGGCGGATGGCGCCCGCCTGGTGCCTTCAGGTGGCGCTGCTGGCGCTTTTCGCCGCGGGCTTCCACAGGAGCGCCGGCGGCGGCCTGAATCCCGGCGCCCGCCCGTGATACACTCCCAACATGCCGGAGCGACCGGAGGCGCCCGATGAACCACCGCCGTTTCTGGGCGCGTGGCGGCGCGTGTATGCCGCGACGCTGGTCTATCTCTGCCTGATCGTGCTGGCTTGCTACCTGTTCACCCGGGCGTACCGATGAGGCCACTGGACTGGATCGTGCTGGTGGTCACGCTGGTGGCCATCGTTCTCTACGGCCTCTACCGCGCGCGCGGCAGCAACACCGTCGACCGCTACCTGCTGGCCGGAAGGACCATGCCGTGGTACGCCATGGCGCTGTCCATCATGGCCACGCAGGCCAGCGCCGTGACCTTCATTTCCACCACCGGCCAGTCCTACGTCGACGGCATGCGCTTCGTGCAGTTCTACTTCGGGCTGCCGCTGGCCATGGTGATCGTCTGCGCCACGGTGGTTCCCATCTTCCACCGCGCCCGGGTCTACACCGCGTACGAGTACCTGGAGAAGCGCTTCGACAGCAAGACGCGGGCCCTGGCCAGCGCGATCTTTCTCTGCCAGCGCGGGCTCTCGGCCGGACTGACGATCTACGCCCCGGCGCTGGTGCTGTCGGTGATTCTGGGATGGCCGGAGGCGCTGACCACCTCGCTGATCGGCGCCGTGGTGGTCACCTACACGGTGATCGGCGGCATCCAGGCGGTGACGTGGTCGGACGTGCAGCAGATGGGCGTCATCTTCCTGGGCCTGGTGGCCGCGCTCGTGACCTGCTTCGCGCTCATGCCCGCCCACGTGTCCTTCTCCGACGCCGTGTTCCTGGCGGGCGCGGCGGGCCGGCTCAACGCCGTCACCACGCGCTTCGACTGGCACGACCAGTTCAACCTGTGGAGCGGCCTGGTCGGCGGCGCGTTTCTGTTCCTCTCCTATTTCGGCTGCGACCAGAGCCAGGTGCAGCGCTACCTCACCGGCCGCTCCATCGCCCAGAGCCGGATTTCGCTGCTGTTCAACGCCGTGGCCAAGATCCCCATGCAGTTCTTCATCCTGTTCATCGGCGCCATGGTGTTCGTATTCTACGTGTTCACGCCCGCGCCGGTCCTGTTCCACCGCGCCGCGCTGGAGAGCATCCAGGCGGCCGGCGCCTACCCGGCCGTGCAGGCGCGTTTCGAGGGGGCGTTCGAAGCGCGCCGCGCGGCGGCCCTGGGATTGCTCGATGCCCGCCACGCGGGCGACGCCGCGGAGCAGGTGCGCCGGAAAGCCGCCTACCGCGCCGCCGAGCGCGATCTGGACGGCGCCCGCGAGGAAGCCAACCGCCTGGTGGAGCAAAGCGGCGGCGAGAAAAACTTCCGCGACACCAACTACATCTTTCTTTCGTTCGTGACCCGCTATGTGCCGGTGGGCCTGGTGGGCCTGGTGATCGCGGTGATTTTCGCGGCCACCATGTCGGCCAGTTCGGGCGAGATCAACTCGCTGGCCACGGTGACGGTGGTGGATCTCTACCAGCGCCACTGGCGGCGCGGCGCGAGCGACCGCCATTACGTGGCCGCCTCGCGCTGGGCCACGCTGTTCTGGGGCGTTTGGGCCGTGGCTTTCGCCGGATGGGTACACCGCCTGGGCGCGCTGATCGTGGCCGTGAACAAGGTGGGATCGCTGTTCTACGGCTCGCTGCTGGGATGTTTTACGCTGGCCCTGTTCTTCCGCCAGGTGCGCGGCACGGCCGCGTTCGTGGGCATGCTGGCGGGCGAGGCCGCTATCCTGGCGACGGCGCAGTTCACGGATATCTCGTGGCTCTGGTACAACGTGATTGGCTGCGTGGTGGTGGTGCTGACGGCGCTGGCGGTGGAGGCGGGCAGGCCGGCCCCCGGCCACGACGCCGGATTCGCTGCCCGTCAATGACGAATTCGACCGAAGCTACCTGACTTCGATCTTCAGCAGGGCGTCTGAATGCTCGTGACGCCAGTTCCAGTAATTCTGTTGATCGCTCTCGTTGAGCCTGGAAAACTCGGTGGCCTTGCGATGGTTCTGTTTCGCATAGATGGTATAGGCCCGGTTTTCCTGGCCGTTCCATGCATGGTCGTCATTGTGTTGTTTGTCGTGATAGGTGCGAGCGGCCTTCTGGTCTTCGGCTCGCAGCACTCTCGGCGCCAGTGCGATCGGGCACATAAGGGCGGCGCTCAGCAGGGCGGTACTCCAGAAACGGGACATGGTTGATGTATTCTCCTCGTGGTTGACTGAGCATTTGTGCGGCCAGGCTTTCCCGGACGGCAGTGGAGCATGCAAAGAGCGGGATACAAAGGAGATGGTAGTTGCTGGATGGCTCGGCCCACGGGAGATGAAGTGCATCGCGTGCATCGGAGAACGTAATGTGACGGATGAGGTGCAGATCCTGCCATGCGGAGACTGAGGGTGCGCAGGCGCGGCCCAGAACGTTCCGTGGGCCGTTCTTCAGCCAGACGCGCGGCGCGGCCGCGTTTGCGGGAGCGCTGGCGGGCGAGGCCGCCATTCTGGCGACGGCGTGTTTCGGGGATGTCTCGTGGCTGTGGTAAAACGCGACCAGCAGCGTGGTGGTGGGGCTGGCGGTGACTGCGGGTGGGGCGGCGGAAGTACGGTGAGGGGCGGCTGTGGGTACGGGTGGGGCCGCGGGCCGGCGGGTTAACCTAACTGGCGTTGGTAGCACTTCCCCCCGAGTGCACCCCGGCAACTGGCGCCGGGCGGCTCCTCGCGGGCGTCGGCAGGCCGGTTGCCAACCGGCCGCAGGATGCCATCCTGCCCCACAGAACCTGCGCTACGCTATCCTCCCCCACCACCACCTCACCACCAGAATCGCCGCCGCGAGCATAGCCGCGGCGAGGGTCGCTTCCACGGCGTAGTGATGGATGGTCCGCAGCACGGCTTCCCACCGCTCGCCCAGGAAGAAGCCCAGCCCGAGAAAGGTCGAGACCCACAATACTGCGCCGCTGTAGGCGAACAGCGCGAACTGCGGCGGCTCGAGCGCGCTCATGCCGGCGGCGTAGGCCGTGAAGTGGCGGACACCCGGAACGAAGTAGCCGAACGTCAGGCCCCATCGGCCCCTGCGCCGGAACCAGTCGTGGGCGCGGTTGACGTGGGCTTCGGTGACGCGCACGTAGCGGCCGTAGCGATGAATCAGCCCCAGCCCGAAGGTCCGCCCCAGCCAGTAGCTGAGGCTGATGCCACAGGCGCTGCCGGCCAGCGTGGTGGCGAACGCCAGCGGCAGCGGCAGGGTCCCCTTGTAGACCAGGTAGCCGGTGAAGGTCAGCAGGGTTTCGTCGGGCACGGGCAGCCCCACGATGCCGAACATCAGCAGGCAGAAGATGGCCAGGCAGCCGTACTGCGCGATCCACGCGAAAATGTGCTGTTCCAGGGCTACACCACCACGCCCGAGAGATCCACCATGGTGCGCCCGCCGCCGATCACCACCAGGCCGCTGTCGGTAACGTGGTAGTTGCGGCTGTCGCGCGCCAGGTCGTAGCCGATTTCGGCGTCCTCGGGAATGCGCACGTTCTTATCCAGAACCACGCGCCGCAGGCGGGCGCGCCGGCCGATATCGCAGTTGTCGAGGATCACGCTCTGGTCCACTTCGGCGCCCGTGTGCACCCTCACGTTCCGGCTGAGAATCGAATCCTTCACCGTTCCGCCGGAGAGGATGCAGCCGCCGGAGACGATCGAATCGATGGCGTGGCCGCGGCGCTTCTCCTCGTCGAAAGCGAACTTGGCCGGGGGATCGGGATAACTGGCGGTCCGGAGCGGCCACTCGCGGTTGTAGAGGTTGAGCGCCGGGGTCACGGAGCGCAGGTCCATGTTGGCTTCGTAGTAGGCGTCGATGGTTCCCACGTCGCGCCAATAGGGGAGAGAATCGGCGGGCTCGCCGGGAATGCGGTTGGTGTGGAAGTTGTAGGCGTAGATCTGCGCGCGGCCGGCCAGCTTGGGCAGAATGTCCACGCCGAAATCGTGGTGGCTGCTCTCGTCGGCCGCGTCGTCGTGCAGCAGGCGCAGCAGGGTGCGCGTGGAGAAGATGTAGTTGCCCATGGAGGCGTACACGCGGGTGGGGTCGCCGGGCATGGTGGGCGCCTCGGGGTTCTTCTCGTGGAAGGCCAGAATGTGGCCGTCCTCGGCGGCCTCGATCACCCCGAAGTCTGTGGCGAACCGCTTCTCCACGGGGACGGCGGCCACGGTGATTTCGGCGCTTTTCTCCACGTGGTACTCGATCATGTTGGTGACGTTCATGCGGTAGATGTGATCGCCGCCGAAGATCGCCACCACGTGCGGGTCCGACTGCTCCACCAGGTTGATGTTCTGGTAGATGGCGTCGGCGGTCCCCTGGTACCAACTCTCGCCGGCGCGCATCTGGGCGGGCACCGGGATGACGAACTGCGACTTCAGCAGCCCGCCCAGTTGCCAGCCCTCGCTGAGATGCTGCAACAGCGACTGGCTGCGAAACTGGGTGAGCACGTACACCGAGTAGAGCCCCGAATTGATGAAATTACTGAGGACGAAGTCGATGATCCGGTACTTCCCCCCGAACGGGACGGCCGGTTTGGCCCGTTCCCGCGTCAATGGATGGAGGCGGGTTCCCTTTCCGCCGGCCAGCACGATTCCCAGTACCCGTATACGCATAGGCCTTCGACCCAAGGAACATTGTTCCAGTAAGCCGCCCCGTACGCAAGTGGCGGCAGGCTGAAGGGGCAGCGGGCGAGACAGGGTGGCGGAGGGAATTTCGGATGCTACGGTCTCTTATGGAACGGGGCGCACTAGGTCGGCTGCAAACCGCGCCGCCGGCTACGCGCCGATAGCCAACTCCTCGACCATCTCCTGCACGAACAGATAGATCCCGAAGAGGGGTTTGGGAACGCCCTTGCCCCAGCGGTTCACCTGCCATTTCGCCCGCAGAAACTTCATGTCGGCGTGGCGGGACAGGTCGAGGAGGATCTGATAAGTGCCGCAATAAAACTTCTGGGGGAAGGAGATGAGGGGCTTGGAGCCCCAGTCCGTTCCATCGACCGAGCCCCAGATGGAGAGGTCGATGCTTTCCTGCTCGATGATCCGTGTAATCCCGAGGGTCAGAATCAGCGTTCCGCCCTGGTGCTCACCCAGGAGCAAATTCGGCCCGGCGCCGGCCTCACGAACTGTGGTCTCTGGCAGCAAGAATTGTGGAAGCATAGGTGCCTTCCCGCTCAAGACCCGAGTTCCGGGTCTTAAGCTTCAATCAACTGGTGTCTGGCTTCTTCCAGCGTCTCACATTTCTTACGAAAACAAAAGAGGGCGATTTTTCCCAGGTCTTCGGGCGGGGGATAGGAGTTGGAACCCGGAACGGCCGCAACCCTAACATTTTCTATCAGGTAATGGGCAAACGCCAGGCCGCCTGCACTCTCTTATCGGGCGATATCTGCGATCGCGTAGTAGACTCGCTGCGTCACAAGGCAGTGCAAACCCACGGCCTCTAGGGTGCTTAGGATGTGGTCCTTTCGGGCCACACCCCCCGGGAGTTGGTGGTGGTAGCGGTCCACCAGCCCCAGCGCCACCACCCCCGCCTGCTGTTGCGGGGCGGCTGCGAAGAGTAAAGCGAAGGCGCTTCCGGTTGGGCTCGCCGGATCTGTCGCCGACCGGCGAGCCCGAAAGCTAAAGAAAGGAACGTTAGGAGAAACGTATCATCGGAACTTTCCAGGGCACAAGACTCACCTTGGTTATCAGTATTGGAAGGCAGGCGCAACCCCGCGGTCATCCCGAGATGCGCATGCCGCACCACTCGGCGAAAACCGTTTCGGTGGCGCGGACCCGCTCCGACACCACGCGGAGGAATCGGAAGAGCAGTTCCACGCCCAGTTCCGGATCCGCCCGGCAGCACTCCGCCAAAGCGGCTCCCTCGATGCGCAGCGCGGTGGTCCGTTCCCGGGCACGCACTTGAAACAAGGTGTCCTGCCCGTGCAACAGCGCCGACCAGCCGAAAATCTCGCCCGGACCCACCACCTGCACGCACACCGTCACCCGCGGCGTGGCCAGCGCCACGGCCACGCTGCCGCTCAGGACCAGGTAGCAACAGGTTGAGCGCTGCCCGTTGTCCAGGATCAATTCGCCTTCGGGAAGGGTCACTTCCTGGCCCAGAGATTGAACGCGGGCACGTTGGGCATCGGTCAGCCCCGCCAGAAAAGCGTGGGCTTGGCGCCCAGCCTGATGAGCGATATCCCCCAACCCTGCGTCAAGACGCGACATGACTCTCCTCAAACCGTTGAAAATGACAACGATCATCGAATGAATGCAGGTGGGATGCCATTTGGGGGGTGGGAAGGTGAAAAATGGGGTGGGTGGAGGGATTCGAACCCTCGGCCACCGGAACCACAATCCGGCGCTCTACCAAGCTGAGCTACACCCACCGTGAGGGACGTTTTCATCGTATCAGGGAGGCCGAGTGACTGCAAACTGCGCGCAATGGCTGCGCGCAATGGCTGGACGACACCGGCGGGCGCGGCGTTCCGATACCGCCGCGCGCTACAAACCCGCCTCTTTCCACAGCGCATCCACCCGCCGTTTCACCTCGGGGGTCATGGCTATGACTCCCGGCCACGGCCGTGTGAATCCTTCGCCCGGCCACTTGCGGGTGGCGTCGATCCCCATCTTCGAGCCGTAGTCCGGCAGCCGGCTGGCATGGTCGAGCGAGTCCACCGGACCGAGCACGAACTCGATATCGCGCTCCGGGTCGATGTTGTTCAAGGCCTTCCACGCCACCTCGCGGCAGTTTTGCACGTCGACATCCTCGTCCACCACCACGATGCACTTGGAGAACATGGCCTGCCCCGTTCCCCAGATGGCATGCATCACTTTGCGGGCGTGCCCGGGGTACGATTTGCGGATCGCCACCAGCAGCAAATTGTGAAACACGCCCTCGGCAGGCATGGCGATGTCCCGCACCTCGGGCAATTGCAGGCGCATCAGCGGCAGAAACATGCGCTCGATGGCCCGGCCCATGTAGTAGTCCTCCATGGGGGGCGGCCCGACGATGGTGGCGGCATAGATCGGATCTTTCCTCTGGGTCACGCAGGTCACGTGGAACACCGGGTACTGGCCGGCCAGCGAGTAGAAGCCGGTGTGATCGCCGAACGGCCCCTCGGTTCGCAGCTCGCCCGCCTCCACGTAGCCCTCCAGCACGATCTCGGCGTGGGCCGGCACTTCCAGGCCGCTGGTCTGGCATTTCACCATCTCCACCGGACTCTGCCTCAGGAAGCCGGCGAAGATCATCTCGTCCACATCGGGCGGCAGCGGCAGAACGGCGGAGTACATGGTGGCGGGGTCGGCGCCGATCGCCACGGCCACATCCATGCGCGGCCGGCCGAGGCTCTCCATCCGGCGATAGTGCTCGGCGCCCTGCTTGTGGGTCTGCCAGTGCATCCCGACGGTGCGCTGGTCGAACACCTGCATGCGGTACATGCCGCAGTTGCGCTTGCCGGTGTCGGGGTTCCGCGAGAAAACCAGCGGCAGCGTGATGAACCGCCCGCCATCCTCGGGCCAGCACTGCAGCACCGGGTAGTCCAGCAGCGAGAACCCCTCGGTCCGCACCACCTCCTGGCACGGCCCCCTGGAGACCAGCTTGGGGAAAAAACCGCCCATTGCGGCCAGCTTGGGCAGCATCTTCAGTTTGCCGACGAGCCCATCGGGCATGCGCATCTCCAAAAATTCCACGATGCGCGCGGCCACTTCCTCCACCGACGCCACCTCCAGCGCCAACGCCATCCGGCGCATGGACGCGAAGGCGTTGATGAGCACGGGGGCCGAGTATCCCTTGGGTTTCTCGAACAGCAGCGCCGGGCCGCCCTGCTTCACCGCGCGATCGGCGAACTCGGCAATCTCCAGCATCGGGTCCACCTCGCAGGCGATCCGGTGCAACTCCCGTTTTTCTTCCAGGGCGCGGATGAAGTCGCGCAAGTCACGGTACGCCATAAGCTACGAGTATAGTGCCTGGTAGGGGACAACATGAACGGCAGGGAATGTGGCTTGGCGGCGTAGGCTGGCAGCCGGCCTGGAGACCGTGGGCGCCCGGCGCCGGCAGCGTTTTCAAAGGCGGGCGGAACGGCCGGGCGCTTCACCTAACGGCTGGCTGGAGTCCCGCTTCCGGGCGGGTCGCGTGCAACCCTCCCACGGATTTCACGAGGGCCGCGAGGCGGGCAAAGAGGTCTAGTTGCCGGTCGAGTGGCCTGCCACGACCAAAGGAGAAGCTTGGCCTGGATCATTACGAAGGTCGCAGTTGGAGTGGGTGGCATCCCCACGTGACTTCGGTTATGCTTGCCCACAGCTTTCCGACACTGGAAACACCCCGCAGCAAGAAGAACTTCCGGCTGGACCCTGCCGAGAACGCGTGGTGACATTCAGCGTCTACTCTGCACCTGGACCGGCGTTGGCTGCTACTGTGGCGGGTTGGGACGCGCCCCGTAGCCACTTAACGAAGTAATACTCGACACGACTTGCCGGGTGATGACACAGCAACGCCAGCGGCCGACGCTCGTGAAGGAGGGAGTCTGGTCTTTGGCCAAGCGGGACCCGGCCAACGGCTGGCCGCATCGACCGCATCCGCAGATCGCCAGCGAAACTGCGCGGCTGCATCCTGCAATCGGAGCTTCCCCCTTTTTTGCGTCGATTATGGGACCACGTTCAGGACCTCACCTCAACCGGTTCCGGCCGGGCTTCTAAGAACCGGTAACCGACGTGACTGTCCGTCAGCAGATAGGCGGGCTCAGCGGGCTCATCTTCTATCTTCTTGCGTAACTGGCGAACGAAAGTCCGCAGATACTCCAATTCGCCTCCGTACTCGGGACCCCACACTGCCTGAAGCAGACGTGCGTGTGTGATCGGCAAGCCGGCGTGAGCCATGAGATAGTGCAGGACGTCAAACTCTTTCGGGGTGAGGTGAATCGGCTCGCCGCCCTTGCGAACGAGCCTGCGAGCCGGATCAAGCTCGACACTTCCAATTCGGATCGGCGCGTCCAGGTCGACCTGGGAAGCGGATGAACGCCGCACCGCGGCCCGGATGCGCGCCGCCAGTTCGCGGATGTTGAACGGCTTGGTAATGTAATCGTCCGCCCCGGCGTCCAGCGCCGCCACCTTGTCTTCCTCACTATCGCGCACCGTCAACATGAGAATCCCGAGACGTGGCAGGTTCCTCCGCAACTCGCGACACGCTCTGACGCCTCCAATTCCCGGCATATTGATGTCCAAAAGCACGACGTCATGTGGAGTTTCAACCGCCAGGCGCAGAGCCGCTTCGCCGGAAGAGGCCTCGTCAACATGGAACCCCATGCCCTGAAGCGTGTTGTGGACCGCCCGCCGGATCGAACTCTCATCGTCAACGATCAGCACTCTACCCTGCGACTGACTCATATCGTCTCCCTGGGCCACTGGGCAGCGCGAAAAAGAACGTTGTGCCCGTGCGTTCTTCGCTGACCACCCACGTCCGGCCGCCATGGGCTTCGGCGGCTTTCTTCGCGATCGACAGACCAAGTCCGGTTCCCGAAGCCCGGTGCCGCGATTCCGGGGCCCGATAGAATCGCTCGAAAATCCGTTCCCGGTCGGCGGGACGGATGGGCTGGCCTTCGTTATGCACGGCGATGACCACCTCTCCCAGGTTCTCCTCGACTGTGACGGAGATGGGAGATCCCACCGTCGAATATTTGAACGCGTTATCCAGAAACTGTTCGAGCGCTGCCGCGAGTATCTCGCGGTCGCCGCAGACTTCCAGGGAAGCTGCGCTGTCGGACACGCTTGCCCGCCGGCCGTGAACCTGCTCGCGAAGCCGCGCCAGAGCATCTTCAATCAGCGTGAGCACGCTCACCCGCTCCCGCCGGATACCGACCTCCGCGGCATCGATTCGCGCCATCTGCAGCAGTTTGGAAGTCAGGCGGTTCAGATGCCCCGCTTGCTCGTCGATCAGAGCGGCTAACTCGGCGTCATCCGCCGTGAGGCGCCCGGCTTCAAGAAGTCCAGAGCTTGCCGTCCGTATCGCCGTCAGCGGCGTCTTGAAAGCATGGGCAAGCGCGTCGAGGACCGTCGTCCGAAGCTGCTCGGTCTGGCGCGCCGCTTCGGCCCGGGCCTCCTTTTCGAAGGAACGCGCGCGCTCCAGCGCAATGGCTGCCAGCGATGCAATGGGTACGATCGCGAGCCGGTCCAGATCCGGGCCGCGGAGAGCCAGCGCGCCGACGGGCCTCGATCCCAGGCGCAGCACGTGCGCCCACGTGCGCCCATCGGCCCCTTCCAGGGTGCTGTCCTGAAAATACGCCCTGCGCGCGAGTTGTTCGAGATCCTCCGCCGTGGAGCCGGTCGAATCCAGGCGCGCCAGCGTGGCGTCGAACAGGGCCACCGCTTCCGCCTCGAAGATCTCCTTGACGAGGGGCACAATCTGCGGCCCGATCGTGCGCCGGCGATCGAGAAAAAGAATGCGGCGGCCCAGTTCGTAGAGCTTTTCGACCTGCGCCCGCTGCCGCCCCTCAGCCCTGGCTTGGGCCTGCACGCGCGTGGAGAGCCGGCTCACGGTAAGCGCGGTTATCTCGAAGGTGGCAAGAGCGACCCAGTCCTGCGGGTCGGAAATCCTGAAAGTGAGCACGGGAGGGACAAAGAAGTAGTTGAGGCAATTGACCGCGATCAGCGAGGTAACGCTGGCTTCCCAAAAGCCCCAAACAACCGAGACCATCACCACGATCAGGAAGTACAGAGAGCCGGAAGTGGAGAGATTCAGATGCAGCCGGAACGCGATGAACGTGACCAGGGCAACCGCCGCCATCCCGGCGAGGCATCCGCGCAAAATCCCTATTCGAGACCGCACGAAATTCCGGTAGCTCGTCCAGCTATCCGCCCTCGTCCCGCCGTTCGACTGGGCGACCCACAAGGTCGCGAGGCTGAGATCCCCATCCATGGCTGCCGCCCAAAGGCAACCTCACCACCATCATGCCCGAGAAGGCGTAAGGAAACTATATAAGAAGTCATAAATAAGTCATAAAGACCGGCTCCGCACGCATGGATGAGTCAATCGATACGGTACCCCGCACGGGCGTATGCCTTCATTTCCGGGTGTGCCACCTTGACGCCGATCTTATGCCATTGGCCACTCTGAAAATCTACTCCTGGTACATATCCGATGACGTACTGGTCCCGAAGCGCCCGGCCGATGCTGGCTGCCGCCTTTGCGATGTCCATCCGGCCATTGACCACGAAGCCGATCCCGCCGGTCTTGCGGGCCAGTTCGTCGAGGAAGAGAAGCCCCCGCCGCTCCTCCATCTGCGCCACGGGCTTGGTGGATGGCGGCGCCGCGCCGCCGACCGCGATGGTATAAATCTGCGCATCCGACTCCTCGGCACGTTCCAGAAGCTCTCCGCGGGAGTGCCGGCTGTGGTTGTCCATTCCGTCGGAAATGACGAGTAACGCCTTCCGGGGATGGACGCCCGAGCGCAGCTCCAACAAGCTGTCCCAAATCGTATCGAACAGCGCGGTGCTCCCGCCGGCGTCCTGGAATACGATCCGGCCCAGAATCTCACCAAAGTCGCGCGTGAAACGGGAGGAGACGGCAGGGCGGGTCGATACAGTATTGAGAAACGCCTCGTCGGCCGGATTGCCGTCACTCATCAACGCCCGCAGGGACTCCTTGGCGGGGCCGAGGACGGTTCTCATGCTGCCGCTCAAGTCGAAGACAATGCCCATCGAGACCGGCGCGTCCTCTTCGCTGAACGAGCCGATGGTCTGTCTCACTCCGTTTTCAGTCACCGTGAACGCCTCGCTTCCGAGACCGCTGACAATGGCTCCGCGACGGTCCAGCACGGTGACCGGAACCAAAACCAGCTTGGAGTCGGCGCGAAAGGCCGGGGTATCCGCGGGCCATGCAGTGGCGACCGATATGGTAGCAGCGGCGAAGACTCTCGCCGCCAGATAGCATTTCCTTCTACGCGACAGCATATGAAACTCCTTCCTCCCCGGAGACAACCGGAAAACGCTCCACTGCGCCCACTCCGCGCTGTAGTGCGGCGAGGAACAGACCGGGCGCGACACTGGCGCCGCGCTGGGCATTGGTCAGGCAACACGCCCGGAACGCCTCAGGGTCGATGACCTCCATGCAGCCGAGCGCGAACGCCCGAACGGACCAGTCCCTCAGAATCTGCCGGATGCGGTGTTTGGGAAGGTTGAACCGCGCGCCGATTTCCACCGAGCTCCAGCCACGAACGAAGTACAGGAGTACGACGCGCCACTGAACGTCGTTCGAGGGAGTCTTCAATAGGGGTGGAACCAGGGCCGGAAAGGAAACGATGTTCCCGCGCACCGCCCGGCGCAGGACGCCGCAGCCGGGGTACAGCGGAGCGTTCAGAACCGTCGCCTGGTAACTATCTGGGGCATTCCGATTCCCGCTCATATCATCCATACGGCAGTCTAAATCGCAAGGCGTGAGGATCGCATAAGTGCCCAAGCGGTACTTACCTCGGGTCATAACCCGTCGCTACAATGGCGGAGCCACACGTAGCTCTTCCCGCGAATAGAACCGAGGCATCAAAAAAGCTGACGAGGGTCATAAAATCTTTGCATCGCGGCGTCAACTCCAGCCCATGCAATAAGTTGCCCCACAACGAGCGGAGCGCGTGATGAAGACCGCACCTATCTTTATGCCTTCCTCATGAGGCGAACGGCACAATGATTCTGATTTACAGGTTGGCGCGATGAATCCAACGGTAGAACAGACGCAGCCGGGCTTCGAAAGCAACGGAAAAGGCAAGTTGCTGATCGTGGACGACGAATCGACGATCCGTTGGGCGCTGCGCAAAACCCTCCAGCGCATGAACTTTGAGGTCGTCGAGGCCGAGACCGCGGAGGAAGCGATAGCCATGGTGCGCACAATCCGCTTCGACGCCGTTCTCCTGGATATCGGGATGCCGGGAATGGACGGCATCGAGGCGTGCAGGCGGATTCGTAAGCTGATGCCGCTCCTCGGAATCGTGATGCTGACGGTGAGAAACACGGAAGACGACAAGATCCAGTCGCTCGACGCGGGAGCCGACGACTACGTAACAAAGCCGTTTCACGTGGGGGAACTGGCGGCGCGACTGCGCGCGGCGGTGCGCCGCTCGCACGCCGCGGAGACCGACGACGCCGCGGCGATCAGGATCGGGGACGTCGAACTCGATCCAGCCCGGCGGCTGGTCACAAAGTCCGGAACGGCGGTCCACCTGACGCCCAAGGAATTCGAACTGCTTCACTTTCTGATGTCGCACGCCGGGCTTCCGCTCCCGCACGCGCGCATTCTAGCCGCGGTGTGGGGACCGGAATACGGTGGAGAGCTGGAGTATCTTCGCACATTTATCCGGCAACTTCGAAAAAAGCTAGGCGACGACGCTGCCTCGCCCAGGTACCTGGTCACCGATTCACAGGTGGGTTACCGGTTCCGGGCGGAAACAAGTCTCATGACCGGAGGGCGAGCGTGACAACCACATTCACTTTTGTAACATCTTCATGCCTTCCTTATGAATCCCGTTCCATACTGGGTGCGGTAGCAAGAAACATGCACCCATGTAGCGCAGTCACCCCGTTAGCGGCGCGCTGGAAGAAGCCGCCACCGTAGCAGCGCGTGGCCCAAAGTAGAGCTAGCCGCCCAAGAAGGCGGCATCGCTTGCGCCACGCCAGCGCATCGGACCGGAACCGACAAACGACAGTGACTCAAGGTACAAGAAAGGACATTTATGACTTGCAAGCTACCGTTCTCCGCTTTTGTCCCAGTGTGTATTGCGTTTCAGTTTGCTGCGATGCCCATCTTTTCTTTCGGGCAGAACGCTTCAGGAGGCGTGGGTGGGGTGGCCCGGGACTCGGCCAGCAGACAGCCCATGGCAGACGTGCAAATCACCGCTCATAACGTGAACACAGGATCGGACCGCCGTGCCACCAGTGGGTCGGACGGCGCCTTCAGCGTGCCCGATCTGGAGCCGGGCCGATACCAGGTGGCGGCCGCGAAGGACGGTTTCGTCCCGTCGATTCTCGACGTCGAAGTGGCCGCTCCGGCGGCAGCCCGAGTCGACATTCTGCTAACCGCCGACGCAGCAGCCGCGCCAACCGCCAAGCCGGTTCCCTCCGCAGACGCGCTGGCCGATGAGATCGAGGCTCTGAAAAAGCGGATCGGCGAGCTGGAGGCGGCCATGGCGGCTCACGCCGTTCCGGTAGAAGCAGCCAAATCGGCCGCTCGGCCGGCCGATCCGCCGTCGCCTGCTCCGGCTCCGCAGCAACCGGCAGCAGCGCCGGCGCCCCCTGTTCCCGCGATCCCGGAAGCTCTTCAGGCCCCCGATGCCACGCCCGGGGTGGACAACTTCACGCCGTTCGCGTACGGTGACTTCACCTGGCTTAACGGCACGTCACGCAACAAGGACACCGTGCTGGACACGAAATACTTCACCCCGGAAGTTCGCTTCGACACTTACTTCACGGAAGACTTTAACCAGCCTGTTGACCACTCCCTTGGTGGCTCGACCGAGACCTTCCGGAGCGGCGAATTCCAGGTGGAGCAAGTCAGCGTTGGCGGAGACTTCCATTGGCAGAACGTTCGCGGGAGGGTCCTATATATGGATGGACTTTTTGCCACCACGACGCCGCGAAACGACGCCAGCGCTGGGGTCGGTCAATGGGACTTGCGCGACGCGTACCGATACGTCTCGGAAGCCTACGGTGGCTACCACTTCAACGTGAGCCATGGGCTGAATGTCGACGCCGGGATCTTCGTTTCATACATCGGCCTGTTCAGTTACTACAACTTCGATAACTGGACCTACCAGCCGTCGTACGTGTCTTCCAATACTCCGTGGTTCTTCAACGGCTTGCGGATTCAATGGTTCCCCACGAACAAGCTGAAAATTGAGCCGTGGATCATCAACGGATGGCAGTCCTACGCGAAGTATAACGGCCACCGGGGGCTGGGAGGCCAGATTCTGTATCGGCCGCACGAATGGCTCTCGATGGTCTTCAATAACTACGGCAACGGAACGGACGATCTGGGCGTTCCCGGACGCTCGCGTATCCACACCGACGACAGTGTCGAGGTCAGGTATTACAACAAGCCCGACGAGGAGAAAGGCATCTCGAAGATGGCGTTTTCCTTTACGGGCGATTTGGGCTGCGAGTACGGCGCAGGCGTCACGTGCCACGGCGGAAAAGGCGGGCCCAAGCAGGCGTTTCTGGGGTGGATGCTGTATGACCGGATCTGGTGGCACAAGGACCTTTATGCCATCACCGTTGGCGGCGGCATGATGAATAACCCCGGCCGCTATCTGACGCTGCTGCCGCCCATCAACGGCGCGGATGCCGTCTCCGGATCGCCTTACTTTACGGAGAATCCCGGAGACAAGGCCCACATGTGGGACTCCACGATCACTTTTCACTGGATGCCGAAAGAGTACATCACCTGGTGGGCGGAGGCGGGCTATCGGCATTCGGATGTTCCGTATTGGACGGGGCGCGACGGGATTACACCCCCCGGAGGAAATACCGGTTCGCCTTCACAATACGTTTGCGCAGGCGGCGGCTCGGCTGGCACAAGCAACCTGGCCGCCGCGTATGTTGCATGCGGCGGACCCGGGAGCGTCTGGTTCCCGGATCTTCGTCACAGCCAGCCCACGGTTAGCGCTGGCGTGATGGTGAAGTTCTAGGAGTGTGTTTGTGAGAGTAAGTGGCAGCCTGCGACTCCCAGCGGATCGGGCGATTCCCTCGACCGATCCGCCGGGTCCCGGCTACGAATCGACCGCCTTACGGCGGATCTGGAGGAACTTATGAAACGCATAGCTTTGACGGTTGGTGTGCTATTAGCTCTAGTTCCCACGCTGCTGTTGCTCAACGGCTGCGGAGGGGCGCAGGCGGCTGCAACGTCGGAGGCGCCGCCCTCGACGAAGGTCATCCCGGGCTTCGACGTGAGCGTCTTCTCGGTCGAACATCCGGAACAGTTCCCGATTGTCGCGGCGACGCAGCAGTCCGCCGCTCCGGAACTGGTGGTCACCGGCACGGTGAACCCAGACGTCTCCCGCAACGTCCCGGTTGTCTCGCTGGCGTCGGGCCGCGTCGTCGAAATTCACGCCCGGCTCGGCGACACCGTTAAGAAGGGCCAGTTACTTCTGACCGTGCGCAGCGACGACATCTCCGGGGCGTTTCAAAATTACCGGAAGGCCGTGGCGGATGAAGTCCTCTCGCACACACAGTTAGAGCGCGCGAAGGACCTCTACACCCACGGCGCCATCGCTTTGAATGACTTACAGGTTGCCCAGGACACGGAAGACAAGGCCAAAGTGGATGTCGAAACCATGGAGGAACATATTCGTCTTCTCGGCACCGACCCGGCTCACCCCAACGGTATGGTCGATATCTATGCGCCCGTCTCGGGAGTCATCACCGACCAGGAAGTTACGGCCGCCGCCAGTGTTCAGAGCTTCTCTACGAACCCCTTCACGATCTCCGACCTGTCGCGCGTGTGGATAATCTGCGACGTCTACGAGAACGATCTTCCCAGCGTGCACGAGGGCGACACCGCCGAGATCCGTTTGAACGCGTATCCCGACCGAGTGCTGAAAGGGACCGTCGACAACATCGGAGCAATCCTGGATCCGAACATCCGCACCGCGAAAGTTCGAATCGAGGTGGCCAATCCGGGGATCATGCGCCTCGGAATGTTCGTTACGGCAACCTTCCGTGGGCTGACGAAGGACGTGCGCTCGGTCGTGCCGGCGTCGGCCATCCTGCATCTGCACGATCGCGACTGGGTCTATGTGCCCGCTCCGGACAAGAAGTTCCGGCGCGTCGAGGTGGCCGGCGGCGATCCATTGCCGAACAGCCTGCAGCAGATCAAGTCGGGAATCAAGCCCGGAGAGCAGGTGGTGGCCAACGCGGTAGTACTCGAACACGCGATAGCGATCAACCAATAGGCTCCACATTCCGCTCATATTGCCTGGAAACTGACTAATGGGCTCCCTATCCGGAGAACGACATGATACGTACGCTCGTAGATTTCGCTTTGAACAACCGGTTCGTCGTAATCGCGGTTGTGCTCCTGCTGACGGCGTGGGGTGTTGTCTCGTTTCACAATCTGCCCGTCGAGGCATATCCGGACATCGCCGACAACTATGTGACGGTCATTACTCAGTGGCCCGGCCGCTCGGCGGAGGAGGTGGAACAGCAGGTCACAATCCCGGTGGAGATCCAGATGAACGGAATCCCCCACCTTTCGTTCCTGCGCTCCGAATCGATCTTCGGCTTGTCGTTCGTGATCATGATCTTCGACGACAGCTCGGACAACGATTGGAACCGGCAGAAGGTGTTGGAGAGGCTGACGCAGGTGAACCTGCCCACCGGCCTGCAGCCGCAAATTGGAACCGATTGGAGCACCGTCGGCCAGATCTATTGGTACACGCTGCGCAGCACCAACCCGAAGTACGACCTGATGGAACTGCGGAGCATCGAAGACTGGACGTTGCTGAAAGAGTTCAAGTCCGTTCCCAACGTCGTGGACGTCTCCGATTTCGGGGGAACTGTCCGGGAGTACCAGGTACGGGTAGATCCGAACAAGTTGGTGTCCTACGGATTGAGTATCGGCCAAGTGGAACAACAGTTGGCCATTAATAACATCAATGCCGGCGGCAGTTTCGTGGAGTCCGGCCTGCAGCAGATGAACGTGCGCGCCCTCGGGTTGTTCCGGAACGTCGCCGATATCGAGGAAACGGTCCTCAAGACCCAGAAAGGGACCGCCCTTCGGGTAAAGGACATAGCCGAGGTGGCGCAAGGCCCCAAGATCCGCCTCGGACACATGGCCCGCGCGAACCGCATGGAGGACGGAAGCATAGTCGATGAATCCGACGTCATTCAGGGTGTCGTGCTGCTGCGCAAGGGCGCGGACGCCGGGCCCACGCTGGACGGCATCCACCGGAAAGTGGACGAACTTAACAACGGCATCCTGCCCCCGGGAGTAAAGGTAGTTCCCATGCTGGATCGCGCCGATCTGCTGCATTACACCCTGCACACGGTGATGCACAACCTGGGCGAGGGAATGATCCTGGTGACCATTGTCCTTCTTCTGTTCCTCGGTAATATCCGCGCGGCCGTGATCGTGGCTCTCACCATTCCCTTCTCGTTGCTGTTCGCATCTATCTGGCTGAATGTCAGCCGCATTCCCGCGAATCTGCTCTCCCTCGGCGCGCTCGATTTCGGAATGGTTGTGGACGGCGCCGTGGTCATGGTGGAGAACACGGTGCGCCACATCAGCCGTCAGAAGGACACGACGTTGACGGCGCGACCCATCGCCCAAGTCATCCGCGACGCCGCCCACGAAGTCCAGCGCCCGGTTTTCTACGCCATCGCCATCATCATCACCGCCTACATGCCGATCTTCACGCTACAACGGGTCGAGGGCAGGCTGTTCCGGCCGATGGCTCTGACGGTGGCCTTCGCTCTGCTGGGCGCACTGTTCTTTTCCATTCTCATCGCGCCGGTCCTCTCGAGCGTGTTCTTCCGCAAAGGAGTCCGCGAGTGGCAAAACCCGGTTATGGCTTTCCTGACCGCCCGCTATCGCACGAACGTACGATGGGCGATCGACCACCGCTGGATCACCCTGGGTGTTGGAGTCGCCGCCCTGGGAGCGTCTGTCTATCTCGCGTTCAGCGGAGTTATCGGTTCCGAGTTTCTGCCTCACCTGGATGAGGGGGCGATCTGGGCTCGCGGCACACTGGCCGACAGCACCAGCTTGACGGAGGGCGAGCGATTCACCACTGAGGCTCGACTGATCTTCGCGTCATTCCCCGAGGTGACCAAGGTCGTATCCCAAGCGGGCCGGCCCGACGACGGAACCGACACCGGAGGATTCGGCAATACAGAGTACTTCGTGGACCTCAGGCCGAAAGACCAGTGGCGGCCGGTCTTCCATCGGGACAAGGAGAAACTGATCGCCGCCATGGATCGCGAAGTCGGCAAACTTCCCGGGGCTCTCTGGAACTTCTCGCAGCCAATTGAAGACAACGTCGGTGAGACAGTTACGGGGACCAAGGGCCAGCTCGCGCTCAAACTTTTCGGCAGGGACCTGGCGACTTTGGACGAGAAGGGAGACGAAGTCGCCGCCGCCATGTCGCAAGTGCCCGGTCTCCTGGACCTCAAGATATTTCACACTCTCGGCCAGCCGAATCTGGACTTCACCATCGACAGGAAGGCGGCGGCCCGCTTCGGAATCAACGTGGCCGACATACAGGACGCCGTTCAGACGGCGGTCGGCGGCAACGCCGTCAGCCAGGTGCTCCTGGGCGAGGAGCGGTACGACGTCGTGGTGCGATACCAGGCGCCATATCGCGACACTCAGAAAGCCATTGCCAACATTCGCCTGCTATCTCCGTCCGGCGAACGGGTTTCTCTCGCACAGTTGACCAAGGTCGAGGTGAAAAACGGCGCCTACGACATCTACCGCGAAGGCAACACCCGCTATGACGCCATCACCTTCAACGTTCGGGGGCGGGACTTGGGCAGCACGGTTACAGATGCCATGGAACGAGTCCATCAGAGGGTAAAGCTCCCTCCCGGTTACCGGCTGGAGTGGTCGGGAGAATACGAAAGCGAGAAGCGCGCGGAAGCTCGCTTACTTGTTGTCGTGCCGTTGACCATTCTACTTATTGTCATCATTCTCTATACCATGTTCCGTTCGTTCAAATGGGCGATGCTGATCATGATCAATGTCGTGCTGGCCCGCGTCGGCGGATTGCTGGCCCTGTTGGTCACGCACACCAACTTCAGCGTCTCCTCGGGTGTCGGGTTTCTGGCGCTGTTCGGCGTCTCCGTGCAAACCGGAGTAATTATGCTCGAATACATCAACCAGCGCCGTGCGCGCGGCCACACAATCGTAGACGCAGCCGTCGAGGGCGCCGTCCTTCGCCTCCGGCCGATCATGATGACCATGCTGGTCGCGACGCTCGGCTTGCTGCCCGCCGCGTTGTCGCACGATATCGGCTCGGACTCGCAGCGGCCGTTTGCCATCGTGATCGTAGGCGGCTTGATCTCGGACTTACTGATGAGCATCGTTTTGCTTCCCACACTGTACGTGTGGATGGCCAGGGAGGGGGACAGACTCCCCGTATTGGAGGCGTCTCATGAAAGCTAAGTACTCGATCGCTGCACTAATCTGGATGCTGCTGCCGTATCCTGCGGCCAGCCAGACGCCTCAACCGCCGGTCACTATCACGCTGGACCAGGCCACCCAGATGGCGCTCGCTCACAACCACAACCTGCTGGCCGCCAGGACCACGGTGCAACAGAGCGAAGCCCAGGAGGTTACGGCGAATCTTCGTCCCAATCCGACCGTGTTCACCGACTGGGAATATCTGCCGCTGATGCACCCAAGCGGCACCGGCTTTCTCGACTATCTCCACGACTCCACCGAGGGCGACCTCGGCTTGAGTTATCTGTTTGAGCGCGGCAAGAAACGGCAGCACCGCCTCCAGGCAGCCAAGGACGCGACCGCGGTGACCCGCTCGCAGGTAGCCGACAACGAACGCACTCTCACGTTCCAGGTCGCTCAGCTTTTCATCAATGTGCAGCTCGCCCAATCGACCCTCGATCTGGCGCGGGCGGATCTGGAAAGCTTCGAAAGAACCGTTGACATCAGCGAGAAGCAATACAAGGCCGGCGGCGCCAGCGAAAACGACTTTCTGAAGATCAAGCTCCAGTTGCTGCAGTTTCAACAGGACGTCGAGCAGGCCGAACTCGCCAAGGCCCAGGCTCTGTCCGATCTCCGGCAACTGCTGGGTTACGAATCCGTGCCCGCCGATTATGCGGTGGGAGGCACGTTCGATTACGAGCCTCTCCTCGTGTCGCTCGCGGACTTACAAGCCAAGGCCCTCGATAACCGGCCGGACCTGCGCGCGGCCGTGCAGGGAGTTACCGCCGCCGGCAGCCAATACGAACTCGCCAAAGCGGATGGCAAGGTGGACGTGACCGCCTCGGCCAACTATTCGCACGTCAATGGCATCAGCGCCGCCACCTGGGCTGTCAGTATCCCGCTTCCCATTTTCAATCGCAACCAGGGTGAAATCGCGCGTACCCACTACGCTATCGCTCAGGCGGAGCAGCAGCAGGCCGCGGCTCGGGGGCAGGTTCTGACCGACGTCCGGGATGCTTATGAGGCGCTTGAATCCAGTGACCGGGTGGCCAGGTTCTTTCGGTCCGGTTACCTCGACGTGTCGCAGAAGAACCGCGACATCAGCGAGTACGCCTACCGCCGCGGCGCCGCCAGTCTGCTCGATTTTCTCGATGCCGAGCGAAGCTATCGTGCGACGCAACTGGCCTGGCGCCAGACGATCGCCGCGTATCTGACCGCCCTCGAACAGCTTCGCGAAGCCGTGGGGACCAGAAGTCTGCCCTGACCCGGTGTCGTCCCGCCCGTCCCCCCAAAGCGGCGCTGCGCCCGTGCTTCCCGAAGAGGTTCACAATGCACCAACGGTCATCGCGCTGCCGGATGTGTCCCACCCGTGAGCCGCCGCCCGGCAGGATCGCGCGGTCGCGCAGCCTTTTGTCGTTGTGATGTCCGGGGCGTTCAGGAGTGCCTGGCCTTGGCTCGGCGACAGCCGGCTCCCCACGCGCGATGCCGTCCCCCAGTTCCGGCGCCGGCAGCCCGTTGCTGGCCGCCGCTTTGGTGAAACCGGGCCGGGGCCCGTGTCGGCAGGAGGCGATGAACCCGTCGAGACCGGGATTGTAAATTCGCCCGGCGATCGGGGAAGCGGCACTGACCGGGATGAGCGGCTTAAGCTTCTCCCCTTGGTTAGTTCTCGGAACTCCAATCAAATCAGTCAGTTACGCCATACCTCGGGTCGGCCAGAACGTCCCGCCATAGATTGCGGGACCGGGGCAGGCAGAGTTCCTTGACGGGGCCGAATGGTGTCCGTCGCTGAAGCCCCCAAAAGACAGGGTCTTGAAGTGGCCATTCGGCAGTATCGGACCAGGCTCCCACAAGGTGTACGATAGGCCTGTGGACATGGAAGACGTCAGTCCTCTCGACGCACTCAAGTGGCTCGATGTGCAGGCTCAGTTAGCCTCCGAGCTTGCAGAACTGAAGCCGCTCTATTCCCAGTTGAACGAAATTGTCCAGGCTTTCCCCGGCGATTTCGAAATACAGCTCGCGGCAAGCGAAGTTAAGCAGCGCCTGATAGAGCGCGGCTTACTGCTCAAGCAACGGGAGGTGGCCCCATCGCAACCCCCCGTTCCGCCTCCGATGCCGGCGGCGCCACCGCCTGAGTTTCCAGGTTTTGCGCCGGCCGTCCCACCCGAACCGCCGGTGCAGCCCGAGGCGGCGTTCGAGCAGGCATCCCCGCCGTTCGACTCCGCTCCTTCGGAACCACCGCCACCGGCGCTCACCGTGACGCCCGAGAATCCGTCCCCACCGCCTGCCCAGCGGCCGACTCGCGAAGCGGGGCCTCTGCGCACCGGGCCCAAACGGAAACTCGCCGTGGTGATCGGATCGTTAGTGGGTGTGCTGGTGGCCCTGGTGCTCGTTTCCGGGGTGTTGTATCAAGTTCACAAGCGCAAGGCAGACCTCGCGCGCAACCAGGCGGCCGTACAGGTCGACATCGCAACCACTCCTCCGGGCGCGTCCGTGACGGTGGTTGCGGAACAGTCCGTGGCCGGAGGCAGCAAGGAGACGGCCTGCACATCCAATTGCAAGCTGGCGCTTACACCGGGTGTTTACCGGATTTCCGCGTCTCTGACCGGCTTCGAGCCCGCGGCGGGCGCCGTCACCGTGACGGCCCGGCAACCGGCCTCGGTCAGCCTGACTCTTCAGCCGCAGGCAGCATCGGTGCGCCTGCTGACCGATCTGGATCGCGGCAGCGTCGTGGTCGACGATCGGCCGCCGGTCGATCTTCAGGAAGGTCAATTGGTACTCGACAAAGTGGCTCCGGGCACGCATACCGTGAAAGTCACGGGGCAGAACGGAAACGCCTCGTTTTCGTTTGAAATCGCGGATAGCCGGTTGCCCGCTGTGGCCGGCCCCGTAAACGCGCAAAACCTGGTTGCGGTGGTGGTGGCCAGCTTCGGCAAACAGGCGCGCATCGTGACCAACGCGGGCCCCTGGAAGCTGGCGGTCAACGGCCAGCCGCAAAGCGATGCCGGTCCGGCCGGAACGGACATCACTGGTTTTCAGCCGGGCGTGAATGAGATCGTGATCGGCCAGGGGCCGGATCAGCGCAACATGAGCGAGAGCTTCGGCGGCGCGCCGATGCTCACCGCGTTCCTGAAGACGGACGTCAATGCCGGCACGCTGATCGTGTCCACCGGCCAGGACGATGTGCGCGTGTTTCTGAACGACAAGGAGTACCGCCGGACTACCCAGCGCGGCCAGTTGCGCGTGCAGACGCTCGGAAAGGTCACGGTGCGGGTGGCCAAGAGCGGCTTTCAGGACGCGCCCCCGCAGACCGTCGAAGTGAAGAAAGGTGCGGAAGTTCGTCTGCAGTTCGATCTGAAACCGCAGCCGCAATTCGGATCCCTGCAGATCCGCGGCGCGGCAGCCGGCACCGAGGTGGTCGTCGATCAGAAGGGCGCCGGCACGGTGGGGCCCGACGGAACGTTCAGCCTCGGCAACATCCATCCGGGCGACCACACCATCGAGCTGCGGCGCGAACAGTATCTGCCCAAGCGCCTGCAGCGGACTTTCAACGCGGGTCAGGCTGTGGTGCTGGCGGATGCGGATGCCGTGTTGACCGCCGCCAACGGCACCATCCGGCTCAACCGCAATCCTGCATCGGCGACTGTTGCCTATCGCCGTGGCGACGAAACGGACTCGCACGAAGTCCGCGAGAACCAGATCGAGTTGCCCGCGGGGAGCTATTCGTTTTCGGCAAAGGCGCCGGGATTCGCCGAATCCACAACGCGCGTACAATTGGCTGCCGGAGAAACCCGCGATCTGGACTTCACGCTGGCTCGTGAGCGGCCGGCCGCGCCCGCTCCCGCCGCGGCAGGCGGGATGGGGGATTTCGAGAACGCGCTGTCCTGGAAGAAGGACGGCGACCTCTGGGTTCACAAGGGTGGCGGATTCGTGCCTTATAAGCTGCCGTCCAAGGGCGTTTTCACGTTCACCGTGGAACTGGTCAAAGGCGGAGGCCGGTCCGGCCAGGTCCGCTGGTGCATCCAGTATCTGGACCCCAAGAACTACCTGCTTTACGAACTGGATCGGAAGAACTTCTGGGCCGGAGTAGTCGAAAAGGGCAAGCGGCTGGAGCGGGTCAAGACGCCGGATAATCTCGGAAATCAGAAAACCGCCACCATCCAGATCGAGGTAGCGCCGGATCACCTGGCGCAAAAGTTGCGCGTGGGCGACGACTGGAAATTGCTCGATAATTTCGTCGAGCCGGGCCGCGATTTCACCCAGGGCAAATTCGGATTTCTGGTCCAGGGGAACGACGAGATCGCGATTTCCGATTTCAAGTTTCTGCCGAAGTGACAATCGGCCGAGCCTGGCGGCGGCCCGCGCTCCGTCCACTCGCGCTCCCACCTGCCTTCCGCGCGTCAGTCCGGCAGCTTCAGGCTATACGTCCGATTGAGCAGGCTCTTGGGCACCGGGACGACGCAGATATTCAGGGACCGTTTGTCCTGTGAGATCAGGGCGGATTGGATCTCGATCTTCGTGCCTTCGGCGTTGAACGTCGGGTGAATGTGATCCGCGCCGGCGTTTTGGGGACCGGCCAGCATGATCGTCTCGCCGTTGTGCCGGTCGTAGAGCCAGACCTCATACTTGAAGTCGTCGCTGGCGGCCCAGCGGCCGTCGGCCGATCCGGCCACGTGCCAGTCCGAGCGGCCCCCCGACCACAGAGGAACCTGTCCGACAATCCGCATCTGGCGCGTCCGGAGGTTGATGATTCCGACGCCGGTCGGATGTTCCCACGTCCCCGCCGTGCCATAGCTCGGCTCCGGCCCGCCACTGGTAATGAGACGGCCGTTTTCGCACATGGCGAAGACCACTTCATCCTTGCCGATGACCGCCTCGTGCGTGATCCACTCATACGGCGCTTCAGGATAGAGCGGCCGCAGGCCGCTGCCATCGGCCATGACCGTCCAGGTGCGTTGCGGCGCCTTGCCGCCGGTTTCCCAGGCGAAGACGATTTCGCCGGGATTCCACGGATTGGTCTGCACGTGCCCGATCTGGAAACCCACGTTGCAGATGAACTTTATTTCCCCGGTCTTGAGGTTCATGCTGCGCAGGCCGCTCGGACCGGCGCCCATGTTCCTCGGTCCGAAAGCCTTTTGCAGCGTTTGACCCTCGGACAGTTGGGCCGTTTCCGGCCCGCCAACCCGGAAGTAGATGAAGTCGTCGTTGGCATCCAGGCCCATGTTGCCATCGGCGGGCAGGCTCGCCGGGATGGTCCCGCAGATGCGCTGGTAGTTCGCCGCGGGTTTCACCGCGCCGGCGGCAACGTCGGCGAAAAGTTTGGCGAGGTCGATTTCGATAATCTGCCGTGGACCGCCAAAACCGCGGCCACCGCCGCGTGGGGCCTCCGCCGCCGTGGCCGGGCTTGGGCCTCTTGCACCACCACCTGCGCCGGCGCCCGTCATGACATACAATTTCATGGTCTTGTTGCCGGCGCACAGCATGCCCATGAAGCCCGACTCTGTCACCTGCACAATCTGCCCGGTCTCTTCGTTCACCGCCATCGCCTGCGGGCCCGTTTCACGAACCCCACGGAAGATGAGCCACTTGCCATCGGCGGTCCACTGCCGATGCGTCTGATAGATTTTGGATTGCCTGTAGCTGCCATCGGTGCTGGTTAGAAAGGTGAGCGGAAGACCCGTGACGGGATCGGGGACGATCTTCTTCTCGGATGGCCAGGTGCGGCCCATCTGCGCCAACACGGTGGGCGCGGCGGACAACATGACGGCGGCGAGACAAGCGGCGGTCTTGATATTTCTGGCGTACATGTACCGTTCCTTTGGTTGCGGCTGGTGTCAGTCTTCGCAAACTGTCCAGGGCTCCCATTTTGGCTCCTGGATCGGGCTTAGAATACCACGAACCCCCAGGCCCGGCGCGGAGGTTTTAGAAGGCGCTGGATCGCTGGAGTTCAGTCCTCCAGCCGTACCGAGCCCGCTCCAGCCCGGTCGCCAGGAAAACAGACGTCTTGGTCTTTTGTGCTTGATCCCGCCGCTAAGTTACCGTAATCTGAGCGAAGTCAATCGAAAATGAACAGAAACGCTACGCCGGCCCGCCACAAACCATCATGCCAGAGGGCCGAGGCCCAGGCAAAACGCGCCATGATTGAAAGCGTCGGAGAAGCGATCATGGTTGCCCGCGCGCCGGAGCGCAAGCGGACACGGACGAAGAGAAAGACGTCATGATCGCTACCGTGACGCTCAATCCCGCACTCGACAAAACCATGGCCATTCCCGGCTTCGCCATCGGCAGGACGAACCGGGCATCCATTGAGCAGATCGACGCCGGCGGCAAAGGCATCAACGTCGCCAAGGCGGCCAGGCAGCTCGGGTGCCCCGTGATCGCGCTCGGGTTTCTGGCCGGCGCCAACGGCCGCTGGGTTGCCGATGCGCTCCGGGCGATGGCCATCCCTTGCGATTTCGAATGGGTTCCGGGAGAAACCCGCGTTAACCTGAAAATCAAGGATCCCCTCACGGGGACGGAAACCGAGATCAACGAGCCCGGCTTCGAAGTGGGGCCGGACCACGTGCAGTCGCTCACGCGGAAGATCGAGGAGCAAGCCGGGCAATGCTCGGTCATGGTGTTTTCCGGAAGCCTGCCGCCGGGCGTGCCGCCGGAAATCTACGGGGAATTCATCCGGATCGCCCGGAATCGCGGCGCCCGGACAATCCTCGATACCGCCGGAGCCGCGCTGAAACACGGAATCGCCGCTGGACCGGATCTCATCAAGCCCAACCGTGCCGAAGCGGAAGAGGTGCTGGGGACGAGCATCGACGGGGAAGCGGCGCTGCTTGGCGCGGCCCGCCGGTTCCTGGCGCTGGGCGCGCGCGTGGTGGTGCTGTCCCTGGGCGCGGACGGCGCCTTGGCCGTTTCCGGGCGCGAGGCGTGGCGTGCCCGCTCTCCTTCGGTTATTGCTTCGAGCAGCATCGGCGCGGGCGACGCCATGGTGGCGGCCCTGGCCTTTGCCATGACGCGGGGCCTGGCGCTGGAAGACGCCCTGCGGCTCGCCACGGCGGCCGGAGCGGCCACCGTCGCCACCAACGGATCCGCCACCGAACTCGGATCCATTCAGGACTACTCGAAGGGAGTGATCCTCCAGTCCATCGGCGAAAGCGCGGGTGCCTGCTGATGCGCGCGCATCTTCAGCGATTCGGCGCTTTTCTGGCCGGAATGGTGGTTCCCAATGTCGGGGCGTTCATTGCCTGGGGACTCCTGACGGCCTTGTTCATTCCGGCCGGGTGGCTCCCCAACCCGCATTTCGCCAGGCTGGTGGATCCCGTAATCCTGAATCTGCTGCCGCTGCTCATCGGTTTCTCCGGCGGCCGCCTGGTGTACGGCATTCGCGGCGGCGTGGTGGGCGCGATTGCCACCATGGGGGTGGTAGCCGGCAGCAATGTTCCCATGTTCATCGGGGCGATGGTCATGGGACCCCTCGGCGGATGGGCGATCAAGGCCTTCGATCGCGCCGTGCAATCCAGAATCCCAGCCGGTTTCGAGATGCTGGTGGCCAACTTCTCGGCGGGACTTCTGGGCCTGGGCCTTATTCTGGCCGGCTACACGGTGGTCGGCTGGGCGGTCACGGGCGCCACCACGGCGCTGAGCGCGGGCGCGAAAGCCATCACCAATACCGGACTCCTGCCGTTGATCGCCCTCGTCATCGAGCCGGGCAAGGTGTTATTCGTCAACAACGCCATCAACCATGGGGTGCTCGCTCCATTGGGAATTGCGGAGGCCAGGCAGGCCGGCAAGTCGATCTTCTTTCTGCTGGAGAGCGATCCCGGCCCCGGATTGGGTTTGCTGGCGGCGTACGCGCTGTTCGGCAAAGGGGCTGCCAGGAGTTCGGCGCCCGGCGCCATCATCATCCACTTCTTCGGCGGAATTCATGAGATGTACTTCCCTTATGTCCTCATGAATCCGCTCACCATCCTGGCCCTCATCGCGGGCGGACTGTCGGCGGACGCGGTGTTTGTCGCGGCTCACGCGGGGCTGTTGGCGACGCCCTCGCCGGGCAGCATCTTCGCGGAAATCGCCATGGCGCCCAGAGGCGCGCTGTTGCCGGTGCTGGCCGGCATCGCCGCGGGTGCGCTGGCCTCCTTCGCCGTGGCCGCGCCCATCGTATCCCGCTCGGGAGGCGATGTCCCGCCGCCCGCGCCGGCGGCACAGCCTCGCACTATCTTATTCGTGTGCGAGGCCGGCATGGGATCCTCCGTCATGGGGCAATCCATTCTGAAACGCAAGCTCGCCGCCGCTCACCTGAACGCTCACCTGGCCCATGCAGCGCTGAGCGAGCTGCCGCCTGCCGCCGAAATGGTGATCGCCCACCGCAGCCTGGTATCGAGGATCCAGGAGCGTGCCCCCGGCGCCCGCGTTTACGCCGTCGATCAGTTCATCGACAGCCCGGTCTACGAGGAAGTGATCAAAGACCTTTCGGAACCCGCCGGCGGCGAATGATACCATGCCATTCTCTCTCCCACCCGATCATGTCCTGCTGAACCGAGAGTTCGCATCGAAACGGGATGTCATCCGCGTCATCGGCGACATTATGGTGCGCTCGGGAGAGGTCAGCCCCGCCTATGCCCGCGCCATGTTCGAAAAAGAGGACCAGTACAGCACCTGGATCACCGATGGTGTCGCCCTGCCGCATGGAACCAACCAGTCTAAAAAAGAAGTCCTGCGGAATTCGATCGTGTTCGTGCAGATCCCCAAGGGCGTGGATTGGGGTGATGGAAAAACCGTGTACCTGGCAATCGGCCTGGCGGGTACCGGCGACGAACAACACCTGAAGCTGCTGGCCGAACTTGCCGGTGTATTGCAGCGGCCGGAAAACATTGAGCGGCTGCGCTCGTCGGCCAGCCGCGAAGAAGTGATCGGGATGCTTACGGCCGGCGACGGCCAGGAGGTCGTGTGATGCAAGCCGCCATTCTCTATGCGCCCAACGATCTGCGAGTCGAAGAGCGCCCCATGCCGGCCATTTCGCCCGAAGAGATGCGTGTCAAAGTGGCCGCCTGCGCCATCTGCGGCAGCGATGTCCGGACCTTTCGGTTCGGCGCCGGCAATATCGCCGGGCCGGTGACCATGGGGCACGAAACCGCGGGCGTTATCGCGGAGGTGGGAGCCGCGGTGGCTGGCTTCTCGGCCGGACAAAGGGTGACGGTGGCTCCAGCGATCCCCTGCGGCGAGTGCCCCTATTGCCAGCGGGGCATCCAGACCATGTGCGACAACCTCCGTTCCATCGGGTACCAGTTTCACGGAGGCTTCGCGGAACACATGGTGGCGCCGTCCTCTTCCATCCGGGCGGGTTGTGTGAATGTGATTCCCGATAACCTCTCGTTCGAGGAGGCCACTCTCGCCGAGCCGCTCGCCTGCGTCATCAATGGTCAGGAGTTGCTCAACGTGGGCGCGGAGGACACGGTTGCGATTCTGGGCGCGGGACCCATCGGATGCATGCACGCCGACCTGGCAAAGATCCGCGGAGCGCGCAAGGTGATCCTGGCGGACATCCAGCCGCGGCGTTTGGAATTGGCCAGGGGTTTTGGCGCCGACGTTCTGATCGATAGCCAAAAGGAACAACTCCGCGACAGGGTCCTGGAGGAAACCGAGGGGACCGGCGCGTCCGTCGTCATCGTGGCCGCACCCTCAAGCGCCGCTCAGCAGGAGTCCCTCACGCTGGCCGCCAAGCGTGGGCGCGTCAGTTTCTTCGGCGGCCTTCCCAAGAGCAGCCCGTTCATTTCGTTCAACTCCAACCTGGTCCACTACAAGGAGCTCTTTGTCATGGGCGCTTACGGATCCGCACCGCGGCACAACCGCATGGCTCTCGAATTGCTGGCAGCCGGCAGGCTTCATGCGGAAAACCTCATCGGCCTGTTGGTCCCACTCGAGAGAATCAAGGAAGGGATGGAGGCCGTAGCCGAGGGCAGGGTGTTGAAAGCTATCGTGCGTCCGGGGCCAAACGGGAATTGACGCCATGGAGCTGGTGATGAAAGGAGTGCCCGCCGCACCCGGCATTGCCATAGGTAGGGCGCACATCCGCCGCGAGGCCGGCCGACGCATGGCGGAATCGCGCGCCGCCGATCCGGCAAAGGAACTCGCCGCGCTTCAGGCCGCCGTGGAGGAAACCGCCGCGCAGTTGCGCGGGATCATGAGCCGCGTTGCCTCCAGGACCAGCCGGAAAGAGGCCGGCATTCTCCGGACGCAACTCCTGGCGCTGGACGACCCTGTATTCATGGATCCCGTGAAAGCCCTGATTCTCGACGACTGCTGCACCGCTGCATACGCAGTCGATCACGCCTCGCTCGCGCTGGCCGAAAAGTTCAAGGTCCTGGATGACCCCCGGCTGCGGGAAAGAGCTGCCGATGTGCGCGATGTCTGCGGGCGCCTGATCGGAAACCTGGCTGGCGCACCCGATTCCCGGCAGCCCCGGACAGGCATTCTTTTCGCGGCCGATCTGGCGCCTTCCGAAGTGGGCCTGCTTGAACCTGCCGAGGTGGCGGCCATCGTGACCGAAGAGGGGAGCGCCGCTGGACATGCCGCCATACTGGCGCGGGCCTTGAATATCTGCGCCGTCATGGGATTGAAAGACGTCCTGGCGCGGGTTTGCGAGGGCGACGGCGTCCTGGTGGACGGCACATCCGGCGAAGTCGTTATCCATCCCGAAGAAAGCACAATCGAGTCGTACCGCCTGCGCCACCGCCGGAAGGCAGCCGAGATGCAGCGGCTGGCCGCGCAAAAGGAGCTTCCGGCCATCACCCCGGATGGCTACCGTGTCGAACTGGCAGCCAACATCGCCGGACCCCAGGGTGTTCCGGCGGCCCTCGCCGCGGGCGCCGAAAGCGTGGGCGTGGTTCGGACCGAGTTTCTCTTTTTGGGGCGCGACACCATGCCGTCCGAAGAGGAGCAGTTTGAAGCTTACCGGGAGATCGTGTCGGGGATGGCGCCGCGCAGGGTGATCGTCCGGACCCTGGATCTCGGCGCCGACAAGCAGCTTCCTTACTGCCGGCTCGCCCACGAGCGGAACCCGGCCCTGGGCTTGCGCGGCGTGCGGCTGTGCCTGCGCCAGGAAGATCTCTTCCACACCCAACTGCGAGCCATTGTGAGGGCGGCTGCGTTCGGCAACGTGGCCATCATGCTGCCGATGATCTCGGACATCTCCGAGGTGCGGCGGACCAAGGAGATCCTGGGCCGTATCGCCGGGCCGGCGGCGCCGCTCGGCATCATGGTGGAAACGCCCGCCGCCGCCATTATGGCTGCGGATCTCGCCACGGAAGTCGAGTTCTTCAGCATCGGGACGAATGACCTGGTGCAGTACGTTCTGGCTGTCGACCGGCTCGACGAAGACCTCGCCCATCTCTACCAGCCGTTTCACCCCGCGGTCCTGCGGCTCATCCGCGCGGTTTGCGAAGCCGCGCACCGGCACGGCAAGTGGGTAGGAGTCTGCGGGGAAATGGCGGCGAACCCGCTGGCAGCCGCGCTCTTCCTCGGTCTGGGGGTAGATGAGTTGAGCATGGAACCCCGCTCCATCCCGGCGGTCAAGTCCGCGATCCGGCAAACGCGCAGGAGCGAAATGGTTGCGCTCGCGGAAGAATTGCTCGCCATGAATGACGCTGTGCAGATCGAGCTTCGGCTCCGGAGCTATCTCAGTCGGGGGTAAATGGTCACTGGAACTTTCACCATTCTCAACAGCACTGGTTTCCACGCCAGACCCGCCGGAATGTTTGTGGAAACAGCCAGCCGGTTCCGTTCCGTCATCAGGGTCGTGAACGGGAAACAGACGGCGGATGGCAAGAGCATCTTCGGTCTGATGCTGCTGGGAGCCGCACCTGGCGCTGAAATCGCCATCGAGGCGCAGGGCGAGGACGAAGCTGAAGCTCTGCATGCCCTGGCGGAATTGATCACAGGGCGATTCGGCGAGGAACCTTGATTCCGCTGCCGCCACCGGGTCCTGGTTACCGATTGGCGCCGCCCGCAGCGCCGCGAGTTGTTGCAGGCGCTGGCTTCAAACCGGCTTCTGCCAGCTTGTGATCTGGTCCCAGGTTCTGGGCAACTGATAAGTCTTGGCGACGTCTTTGATAGCCGGGCCGAGAATCTCAATCTTGCTCAAATCCCCTTCGCCCCGGTCTCCCGCCTGGATGCAATAGGTCAGGTAACCGATCTTACCGATGTCGACGCCCATGAGCTCCGCTGCCACCCGGTCGGCGGCAAGCCAATCCAGGCTGGCGACACAGACTTTATGGTTCACAGGAGTGCCATTCACCGGGCCAGTGCCTTCCATGCCTTCGTAGCCGTCAATCACCGCCAGGTGCGGGTGCAGTTTCTGAGAGAGGGCGAAGAGATTGTAATTGATGCCGCGCGTGCCGCCGCCGTGCGTAATGGGTTTGTCGGATCTGGCGCCGGAGCGGCCGGGGCCAAAGCCGGCGCCCGGATCCTTGATCGGCGCGCCCACCACTATGTTCTTCAGCGACAGGGTGATGCCCACCAGGTCGTGGGTTTTGAGCTTGGCCGCGGAAATGATGAAGTTGTTCGGATCGAGCAACAGCTTGGACATCCGGCAGGCATGCGGCCGGAAATCTTTCTCGTCGATGCAATGAAGAATCGTGAACTCCTCAGTGTCGAGGTCGATCAGCTTCACGCCGTACTTGCCGGCGAACTTGTTGTAGCCGTAATTGGCGAAACTGACGGTAGCCGGGCCGTTGGCAGGCGACTCGGCGATGGCGACGTTGGTCTTGCCGATGGACTTCAGAAATTCCAGGATGCCTTCCAGATTATCGGCGTGGCTGGCGCACAGCGGCTTGTCGATGATGACGTTGTTGGGCTTGACGATGACGCGCCTGGTTCCGATGGCATCGGCGATTTCCTTCTTGAACGGCTCGAGCGATTTGAACGCCAGGTTGGCGCGGTCCTCGCCGGAGGTCAGCGCGACACGGCTGGTGAGTTTCCCAGCGGCAGCAGGAGTGGCCGAAGACGCCCCTTCGGCGGCCAGCGCGGCGGTACTGCCCAGCAGGCAGGTTTTCAAAAAAGCTCTACGGGGGGTGAAGCAGTCAGTCGTCATATCCAAACTCGGCTCCATTGTAGCAATCGGCATGGGAATTATCCTCATTGAACGCTTGTGGCGCTTGCGGCAGAGCCTGGCATACCCGACGCCGCCGGCGAACTGCCTGGCGTGGGGGCAATTGGGGTGGCGGACAAACCGTGAGGAAGGCAGCGTCGCCGGGCTCGGGGAGTTGGTTCCAGTACTTCTGGGACGTGCCGCTTTCACGCCAGAATGATTGCTTCACGCCGCAGGCACTTGAGCGGAGTACCGGGGCTCCGCAGGGATGCGGCCCGGGCGCTGGTTCCCGCGGGAGAAAGTGCGGCGCGGGCAAGAAAACCGCGGCGATGGCGCTACGGGGCTGCTCGGCACTTCATGACCTGACGAATGGCCCAACAGCCCGGTTGGGTCCAGCACCTGGCCGGGGTGGTGCTCACCGGCGCGGTGCCCTGGGGTATCCACCCGCCTCCCGCCGTTTGCGCGATAATGGTTTCCAGAAATCAGGGAGGGACTGCGGTGTCCCGTCAGGACCAGCACCTGGACCGGTGGGGGACGTTTATCGCGCGGGACATTTGCCGCTTGGGCGGCCTGCCAGGCCGGCCCGAGTCGAAGCAGATCGCACGGCTTCCATGCAGGCCCTCTGGCCAACCCATCGACCCTTCTGATAAACAGCGAAGAGCTGACTCAACAGATCAACTGTACCCAGGGCCCCAGCCCCGGTTTTGCTCCGCCAGGCGGACACCACGGAAACTGGACGGTGTTCTGGGTCATCGCTCACTTTTGAGCCGGGGCGGCCCGGTTTGCCGAACCCGGAGTCCCAATTTGGATGGCGAAGACGGGGCCGTTTCACGCTTTGCGCCATCCCCAAACCACATGTTCACTGACACGAATGGGGTCGACTTGCATGTGCCATTCGGGAGAACTCTAATGCTGCGCCAAAGCCGGAGACAGAAATCAGGAGCACACCGGGGAGCAGCGCTGCTGGCAATTCTGTTGGCAGCGGTCTGTTCCGCTCAGGAATTCCGCGGCACCATCAGCGGTGCAGTCACCGATCCATCGGGGGCGCCAATAGGCGGAGCCAAAGTAGCGGTTATGGAAGTCCACACCGGCACCAGGATTCCCACGGTTGCGGATTCCGCCGGGCAATACACCGCCCCGTTCCTCTTGCCCGGCGACTATGACGTCACAGTCCAGGCGCCGGGCTTCAAGTCCTTCGCCAGGAAAGGCGTCCATGTGGGCGCCGGTGACCACCCGGTAATCGACATCCGCCTCGACGTCGGCGACGTCGCCACTTCCGTGGAAGTGACTGCCGACGCTTCGCAGCTCAACACCGAAAACGCCACCCTCGGCCAGGCGGTCACCACCAAGGAAGTCGAGGAATTGCCCATCAACGGCCGCACGCCCATGATGGCCGCCTCCCTTTCCCTGGGCGTGATCGGTTATGCCCAGCCGACGCTGGTCCATCCGTTCGATAGCGGCGGGGCGGCCGGCTGGATGATCGGCGGCGCTTACGAGCAAACCAGCGAACTGCTCATAAACGGCTCCCCCGACGCCACGTGGGACGGCCGGCTGGCCTACAGCCCGCCCCAGGACGCCGTGCAGGAAGTGCGCGTCAAGGTTTCCGATACGGATGCCGCCTTCGGCCACACCGCGGGCGGGACTTTGAACCAGATCACCAAGAGCGGCACCAACTCCCTGCATGGTTCCGGTTGGGAATTCAATCAGCCCAACACGCTTACCGCCAACGACTTCTTCCTCAACCGGGCGGGCACCGAGAGGCCCGTCACCCACTTCAACCAGTACGGCGTCACCGCCGGCGGGCCGTTCTATATTCCCCATGCCGTCGATACCCGCAACAAAGTGTTCTGGTTCTTCGCCTGGGAAGGCATCAAAGACGGCCAGCCCAATCCCTATACCGGCACGGTTCCTACCGATGCCATGAGGTCCGGCAACTTCACCGGGCTCGCCACCATCTATGACCCCTTCAGCGCCACCCTCAGCGGCACCACCATCAACCGCACCGCGCTCCCCGGGAACACCATCCCCTCAAGCGAGCTCAACCCCATCGCCAAAGCCTATCTGGGTTACTTTCCGGAACCCACCCTTCCATCGGCCACGGTTAACAACTTTGTGAGCGCACCCAACACCATCGACGATTACAGCAACGAAATGGGCCGCATCGATTTCAACATGAGCGAGCGCAGCCGTCTGTACGCCGACGTGCGCCACACCGACTACTATCAGAGCAAGAACGACTATTTCGACAACGTTGCGGAAGGGTCGCTGCTGTATCGCGACAACTGGGGCGTGTCCGCCGACGAGGTCTACACCGTGAGCGCCACCAGCGTAGTGGATCTCCGTTTCAATTTTACGCGCATGAACGAAGGGCACAATCTCCCCAGCGTGGGCTTCAATCCCGCCACGCTCGGGTTCCCGTCCTATCTGTCGGCCAGCTCCAACTACCTGCAGATGCCCATTATCGGTTTCAACAGCGCGACCAGCCTGACGAGCCTCGGCGCCACCGGCGCCAACAAGCTGCCGTCCCAGTCCTTCCAGCTTTTCCCCACCTGGCAGAAGATCAAAGGCAACCACAGCCTCAAGGCCGGCGGCGATATCCGCCAGTACCGTCTGAACACTTTTACCGCCGGTAACTCCACGGGCACCTTCACCTTCAACAACAGTTTTGTGCGCTCCTCCAGCAGCGCTTCCTCCACCGTCGCCGTCGGGCAGGACTTCGCCTCCTTCATGTTCGGCCTGCCCTCCAGCGGAAGCTATGACGTCAACACCTACGCCTCCTGGTATTCCTACTACGGCGCGGTTTTCTTCCAGGACGACTGGAGAATCAGGCACACCCTCACGCTCAACCTCGGTGTGCGTTTCGATCACGATGGGCCTTACAACGAGAAGTACGGCCGCACCGTGAATGGCTTCGATACCACGGACGCCAATCCGCTGGCAGCCGCCGCCCAGGCGGCCTATGCCAAGTCTCCCATCTCACAGCTCCCGGCCGGCGCCTTCAGCGTGCTGGGTGGCTTGACCTATCCCGGATCGGGCCAGACCGCGGTCTACAAGAACAACTCCCACCTGGTCAGCCCGCGCGCCGGCTTTGCCTGGACGCCGGATGCGTTCCACGGCAAGACCGTCCTCCGCGGCAGCTTCGCCATGTTCGTCGCCCCCGTCACCATCGCCTCCCTGGGCGTTGATGACAAGTTCTCCACCAACCCCAATACCAACCAGGAAGGGTTCAGCCAGTCCACTGCGCTCACCGCCACCAGCAACAATTACCTCACGCCGCTGGTCACGCTGAGCAATCCCTTTCCCAACGGTTTCCTCCAAGCCACGGGCAACTCGCTCGGCCTGCTGACCTTCGCCGGCCAGTCCGTCACCTTCATAAGTCCGGTGGTGAAGAGCCCATACTCGCTGCGCTGGGACTTCGACGTGCAGCACAGCCTCACCAAGGACCTGATGCTCGAAGCCGCCTACATCGGCAACCACTCGGTCCACCTGCCGATTGACTTTACCCAGCTCAACGGCATCCCGCGCCAGTTCTTTAGCACGCTCCCCATGCGCGACACCGCCGAGAACTTCCTCACGGCTTCCGCCACCAACCCGTTCTCCGGCCTGCAGACCAGCCAGAACTCCGCTACCACTACCGCGGCCCAACTGCTGGCCCGCTTCCCCGAGTTCCCCGTGGGGGACTCCGCCGGTGGCTGGAGCGGAAGCACCGGCGTGATCGAGCAGAACCTCAACGACGGCCGCTCCTACTTCGACAGCCTCAACCTGCGCCTCGAGAAACGCGCTTCGCGTGGCCTCACGTTCGTGTTCAATTACACCTTCTCGCGAATGATGGAACAAGTGAGCTGGCTCAACGACTCCGACCCGGTCCCCGAAAAGCGCGTCTCGCCGGTCGATCACCCGCAGCGGTACGTGGCCGCCATGAGCTACGAAATCCCCGTGGGCCATGGCAAAGCGCTCGACCTCCGCTCCAAGCTGGCTAACTCCCTGGTGGGCGGCTGGCTGCTGAACAACGTCTACACCTTCCAGTCCGGCGCGCCCATCATGTGGGTCAATGGCAGCTCTTCGTCCCCCGGCGACTATGTCTACTTCGGCTCCGTCCCGCTGGCCTTGAACAACCGTCAGGTCAACGGTCCGGCCTTCAACACGTCGGATTTCGTCACCGCCTCGGCCAACACGTTCCAGTACCACATCCGGACTTTCTCGACCATGTTCTCCAACCTGCGCGCCGACGGCATCAACCAGTGGGACCCGTCGGTCTCCAAGCGCTTCGCGTTCGACGAGAACGGGACCAGGTCGCTGCAGATTCGCGTGGAAGCGTACAACGTGCTGAACCACCCGGTGTTCGCGGCTCCCAGCACCACCGCTACCAACAGTGCGTTCGGCACCATTACGGCTACGGCCAACCGGTTCCGCACGATCCAGTTGGGCGCGCGGCTGGTCTTCTAGCGGCTGCCGGCCGATACACGGAGGCGGAAAGCCCCCTTGAGGGGTGTGGCCTGGGTCAGGCGTATGTCGTCACCGGTGACGTCCCTGCCGGTGGAGGCGATGCCGCTGCTGAGGAACATGGTGATGCCGTTGTCTCCGGCGGCGGCGTGCGTGTGCAGCGGGGTTCCGGCGGCCAGCGCCACAAGGCCGTACGCGCCGGCGCCGGAGAGGGACATCCAGTGGATATCGCGCCTGGAGGAACTGAAGGTGGTGTCCTTGCTGGTGATCGACCCTTGCGGGCTGCCGATGTGGCCGGCCGGGTATTCGGTCCAGAAGCCGTCGCTGAACCAGGACATGCGGTCATTGGCGGCGGGGAGCTGGAACTTGAGGCCGGCTTCGCGGGCGGTGGCGTCGGCGGCTTTCCAGTTGAGCGTCCAGGAGAGATCCGCCTGGGCGTCGGGGCCGATCGCGAGGGTGTAGTTGAGTCGGGCCTTGAGCTCGTCGGAGCCAGCCAGGTACACATCGGATGTCACCTCAAGCCTGACGCCCGCGCCCTCCAACCTGGCTGAGACGACGGGGTTGCGGCATTCTGGCGGCTGGGTGCTGCTGATGGCGGCGGGGGCGCGCCGGCCGCCGGGGCCGACCCTATCGGAGCCGGGAATCGACTCACCAAGGTTGAGGATGGGGCCGCCGAGGACAACGTCCGTATCGCCCACCCGCCAGGAGGCGATCTGGCCGGTGCGCTTATCGAGGACCAGCCGCGTTCCGGCGGCTCGCACCTCGAAGTTCTGCCTGGTCTCCACGAGGCGCACAGGCCCGTCGGAAACCATGGCGGCCGGGGCGGCGGGGCCTTGGTAGCCTTTCACATGCAGTCGCGCGGCGTAGACGCTGCGGCCATCGGGGTGGATGAACTCCAGCCGCAACGCGTCCATGCCGGGCGTGACGGGGAACGCGGCATCCACCGTGGAGCGGGGTTTGGCGGCGATATGCGTTTCGCCGTGCGCCAGTTCCTTGTCGCCCGACAGCGCCTGCCAGCGGCAAGTGAGTTCGGCGAGGTCGGTAAACGAGTAGCGGTTCTGGAGCGGCACAAGGTACTGGCCGGCATCCGCGGCAATCTCGCGGGCGGCGGTGGTCACCGGGCTATAGACCATCTTCAGGTTCCAATAGCGATTGGGTTTGATCTGGCGATCGGCGGTGACGGCTCCTCCGCCGCCCGACATGCGTATGCCGGTGGTGCGGTCGATGCCCCGCGCGCCCGGGCTGGGAGTGCTCCAACGCTCCGGGAACCGGTCGGCCAGGTTCTGTTCCTGCCATTCCCAGATGAAGGCGCCGGCGATGCCGTCGGAGTGCCAGATGGGATCCCAGTTGTCGGCCAGGATCCTGCCCCACGGGTCTTCGATGCCGCCGATTTCGGTATAGATGGCGGGCACTTTGGCGCGAGCGGGGCTGTCGATCATGGCCTTGATCTGCGGGACGGGGGGATAGTGGTAGTCGTCGAAATCGGTGGCGGCGTTCTTGTCCAGACCCTGCTGCGAGATCAGGGCCAGGCGCGTGGGGTCATGGCCCTTCATGTAATCGAATACCGCCTGGGCGTTGGGGCCGTAGCCGCTCTCGTTGCCGCAACTCCAGACGATCACGCTGGGGCGGTTCTTGTCACGGGCCAGAGTCTCCCGGGCGCGGAAAAGGAAGGCCCATTGCCGCGTCAGATCCTTGAGCTCGGGCGCTACCCAGCAGAACGGCACCTCGTCCAGGACGTATAATCCGGCCTCGTCGCACAGTTCCAGGAAGCGGGCCGCATGGTTGTAGTGGCTGGTGCGAACGGCGTTGATGTTGGCGCCTTTCAAGAGCGCGATGTCGGTTCTCCAGGACTTTTCGTCCAGCGCGTGGCCCAGATTCAGGAATTCCTCGTGGCGGTTGGTGCCGGTAAGTTTGACAGGAACGCCATTCACCATCAGCACACCACCTTTGATCTCCACCTTGCGGAAGCCGATGCGGTCCTCGACCCGCTCCACGGTCCGCTTGCCCTGCGCCAGGCTGTAGAACACATAGTACAGGTTGGGCTTCTCAGCCGACCAGAGTCTGGGCGCGATGACCGGCGCCGTGAGCGAAACGGTGGCGAAGCCGTCCGCGCCAATCTCGGCGGCCTGGCGCATGGCCGGAAGCGGCATCTTGACGCCGTCGAGCGAGTACAGTTCGCCCGCAAGCGTGAAGTGCGCCCCGACGGGGCCGGCGACTCGGACGGTCGAGGTGAGTGCGGCGTCCCTGTACTGGGCGTCGAGGGCTGTGACGACGGTGACATCGTCCACGTGCAGCGGCGGAAGCGCGAGCAGGTAATTCTCGCGGTAGATGCCTCCCAGGCACCAGAAGTCGCCTTTGTCCAGGCTGCCCGACGAGGTCTTCTTGTAGACGCGGACGGCCATGAGATTGCGTTGGCCGGGCTTGAGGGCCGCGGTGACATCGATGTCGAAGGCCGTGAAGCCGCTCTCATGGTAGCCGGCGCGCCGGCCGTTCACGAAGACTTCAGCGCCGTCGTAAACGCCGTCGAAATGCCAGAGGACGCGCTTCCCCGCAAAGGAAGCCGGGACCTGAACCCAGCGGCGATAGAGGCCGATGTCGTCGGATTGGTTGCCGGTGCGTTCCTGGTAAGTGGGAATCGAAAAGCCTTCGACTTCCCAGTTGGCCGGCACGGGAATGTCCTTCCAGTCGGCGTCGGATGCGGCGGCGGTGGCGAAATCGGGGATGGCGGCGTCGGGCGGCATCTCACCCTTGACGGCGGGGCTGGCGCCGTGATCGAGTTTGAAGCGCCACGTGCCGGTCATGGGGAGGACGGCGGGATTGGCGGCACGCAGGCGGTCGACGGGTACCGGCGCTCGGCCGGCCACCGGCACCGGGGCGGCGAAGACCCTCGAAGACAGGGTAAGAAGAACCGGAATGAGTAAGTGCCGGATCATGTGAACCTCCGATCTGCTGGAATCCGGGTTAGCGATAACGGTAGAGCTTGATCCGTTGGATCTTGCCGTTGGGAATCACGCCGCCGCCGAGTCGAACCGCGTTGTCGGAATTGCTCTCGTCGCCGTTGAGCCTGCGCCCGGGAACCCATCGGCCATCCACAAAAGTGCCCTCTTCGATGGAGGCGATTCCCACGATCGCAGGCCCGGTGTTCGAAGAGAACCGGATGTTCACCGGACCGCTGGAGGCGGCGATGTATTCATCCGGTCCCACGGCGATGAACAGAGCCCCGGCGCGGTCGGCCAGCTTGGCCGGCGCGGGCGGCGGGGCCGGCGGCGCGGTGGCGCCTTTGGGGAGCGGCATGGGGTCTCTGCCGCTGCGCGCATAGCTCACCGTGAGGGCGTAGTCGCCCAGCGCCAACCTCTGCGGCGCGTCGTCGGCGATCACCACCGCGCCGGCCATCTTGCCCTTGCCCTGGTTTTCAAGTATCAGCGGAGTGAGCTGCCGGATGATGTCGTAGCTCCGCGCCAGCGGCAGGTCCGGCAGCGCCAGCCGGGTTCTATTAGGCCCGGTGAATATCAGGTCGTCGACCAGATTGGGGCTGAACCGGCGTTCCAGTTCTTCCATGATTCCGGGTTCCAGGGTGAAAAAAAGCTCGTCGATCGCAAACGGGCTGAAGCCGATGCCATCGTGCTGCCCCATGACGTAGAAGATATTGTAGTGGCCGGTGGCGTGAAAGGCCTCGGGGATGAACAAGGGAAAGTCCGGAGTGGGGTGATACCAGTCGACCCACTCGGAGAAGTTGGTGGCGTGGAGATCCGGCGAGCGGAAGTCGATGGCCGGCGCGCCGACTTTCCACAAGTCCGCCACGTGAGGCAGCGGGCCGCCGCTGGGATACGTCCCCGGCGGCCGGTCGCCCATCGAACACCACGTGTTCACGTACATGGGCACCGGGTATTCGGCCTTGCCCGCGGCTGCCACCCCGCCCACGTAGCGCGCGTAATGCCAGGCCATGAAGATCTCGTCGGTGTAGGGAGCTTTGCCGAAGACCTGTTCCCAGGTTCCCGATGTCCTGGCGCCGGCCGCCTCCCACGCCTTGCGGAACTCCGGGTACAGCGTGTCCCTGTGGCCGGTCATGTAATCCAGCAGTTCTTTCGGCACGGGCGCCGCGAACGCCTGGTTGGCCGCCTCGCTCCTGTCCCGCGAGTCGCCCAGCAGCCCCACCTCGTTCTCCACCTGGATCATGATGACCCGGCGGCGGGAGTCCACCTGCCTGATGTGCCGCATGAGGGCGGCGAAAGCGCGGCTGTCGGCAGTGAGGTTCGCCTCGCTGAATACCGACAGGGTGTCGGTGCTCTTGCCGTCGATCCTCTGAGCGCGGGGAAACCGGTCCACGTTCGCCTTGACCCACATGGGAGGGTAACTGGAAGCGCCGTTTTTCCAGCTTGCGAACCACAGGAACACCAGCCGCAGATTGTGGGTTTCGGCGGCGCGGATCTGGGCGTCCACCAGGGTGAAATCGAACTGGCCCGGTTTGGGTTCCAATAACTCCCAGTACACGGCGGCCAGCACGGTATTGAGATGCAGCGCCACCAGCTTGGGCCAGACCGGCTTCATGAATTCGAGGCTGCTGGTGGTGGAGTTTCGCAACTCCCCCGCCAGCATCAGAAACGGCTTGCCGTCCACCATCATCTGCGTGGCGGTGCCTTGCTTCCGAAGATGAGGGATGTCCCCCGCCGCGCCGGCCGCCGCCTGAGCGCCCGCCGGTATTGCAGCCAGCGCGAACACACACACCAAACCGCAGATCACTCGCATCTTCCGCTCGCCTCCTATCCGTGTTGCCCGGGCATTCGCATTGGTTGCACCAGATACCGGCCTTCCGGGCTATGCCAGTATATCATCGGCCGCCTGACCCGAAGCCGCATAAGCGCATCTGTTACTCTTCAACCCGCGCAGTTCCCGAGCCGGGCTGGAAAGCGGAACAAGCCACTGCCCGTGCCGGCGAGATCGCCATTCGCGATCAACGCCGCGCTGGGGTTGGGCTGCACGTACTGGCAGGGAAGGCCGGGAAGCCGGCCGCCATTCAATTGTGCAATATGAAATGCTGAATGCTCGCCCGGTTGTTCGGCGTGGTATACTTCTCGCGTCCAGCCGCCGGTGACTCGGCCTTCAGCCGCTCGACTGCCTGTTAAGCCCGTCAGTTACGGAGCGCGTTCGCTTCTCCGGAGCCTGGTGGCCGGTGTTAACTAAAGATAAAGAGGCCCAGGTATACCGGCTTGGAAGACCGCCCAATACAAATGGGCCGCACGGGGGAGAAGGAAATGACTGCAAGCCCTGCATTCCACTACACCCGGATGTGCCTGATTTCGCTGGCCTGCCTGGGAGCGGCGCCAACACTAGGTTGGGGACACGATGGCGCGTCGGGCGCCGCCAACACCGGCGTGGACGATGGACTGCGTCAGGCCTTTGAGCGCGCCCGGTACGCGCTGGAGGATTCCGGCCACGGCGTGTACCGCGGCGATAACCCGGCCCAGCGGCTGACGCTCGAATTCGACGCCGGCGGCGCCCGCTTGACGCACCGGCTCGGCAGCGTCAGCTTCCACTTGACGGGCTACGGCTACGGCGAGTGGCTGCGCGAACCGGCGCAGGCCAGGCTGACCGGCGCGGGCAACCGCGTCGAGTACCAGCGGGGCGACCTCACCGAGTGGTACGTGAACGGACGGCAGGGGCTCGAGCAGGGGTTTACGCTGGCGCGGCGGCCGGTGGTGGCTGGCGCGGGCGAGTCGCTTACGATCGCGCTCGGCGTGAGCGGCAGCCTGGCGCCCCGGCAGGCGGCGGATGGCGCGGTGCTGTTCGGCGCGGCGCTGCGGTACGCGGGCCTGAAGGCCGTGGATGCGCGCGGGCGCGTGCTGCCGTCGGGAATCGAGGTGCGCGCGGGTGAGATCCGGCTGACGGTGGAAGACCGCGACGCCGAGTATCCGCTGACCGTGGACCCGGCCTGGACGGAGTTGCAGGCCTTGGCCGCTTCCGATGGCGCGTACGACGACCATTTCGGCGATTCCGTAGCGGTGAGCGGGAACACTGCTGTAATCGGGGCGACCTACAAGAATGGCGCTCAAGGCGCGGCATACGTGTTTGTGTGCAGCGGGGGAGGCTGGTCCCAGCAGGCGGAGCTGACGGCTTCCGACGGCGCGGCGGACGACGAGTTCGGCTCCTCCGTATCGGTAAGCGGGAACACGGCCGTGATCGGAGCGCCTAATCGTACGGTGGGTGCGCCCGGCCAGGGAGCCGCGTACGTATTCGTTCGAAGTTCCTCCGGAGCCTGGAGCCAGAAAGCCGAATTGACGGCCACAGGTGGCGGAGAGGACGATAATTTCGGCTTTTCCGTATCGGTGAGCGGGAACACGGCCGTGATCGGAGCGTCAAATCATGTTGTTTCCGGCTCGTCCGGCCCGCAGGGAGCCGCGTATGTGTTCTATGCCTCCGCCGCCGGAGTTTGGCCCGCGCACCAGACGTATATGCTGACGGCTTCGGGTGGCGCCGTGGGGGACAGTTTTGGCTTCGCTGTGTCGGTGAGCGGGAACACGGTGGTGGTCGGAGCCCCAGGGAGGAACAACCTCAAGGGAGCCGTGTACATGTTCTCGCTCACCTCGACAGGGAGCACCCAGGCGCCGGAACTGGACGATCCCAACAACGTGGCTGGGGATAACTTCGGCTGGTCCGTGTCCGTGAGCGGTGGCACGGCGGTGATCGGGGCTGCGGGCCAGAACAACTCCCAAGGAGCGGCTTACGCATACGTTCGCAACGCCTCCGGAGCCTGGAGCCTGCAAGCGGAACTGATGGCCCCCGACGGCGCGGCGAACGACGAGTTCGGCTACTCCGTATCGGTGAGCGGCAACACGGCGGTGGTCGGGGCCTATGGCAGGAACAACGGGGGTGCGGCGTACGTGTTTGCGTGCAGCGCCGGGGGCTGGAGCCAAGTCCAGGAGATCGCCGATCCCGGCTCGGAAGCATACGACGCCTTCGGCTCGGCCGTCGCGGTGAGTGGGGACGCGATACTGATCGGGGCCGAATACGCGGGTCAGCTAGATGGCTTGGCGTACGTCTACGGGGGCCCCGTGCTGGGCGCCAGTTCGCTTGTGGTGGGCAGCGCGGCGGGCACTGCGTCGATCCTGCTGACCATGCCCGCGGGCGGCGTCTGGATCGCCGAGTCCAACGATTCCTTTTTGCAGATTTCGCCCGGAAGCGAAAGCGGAGTGGGGAGCGCGGTGGTCTCGTTCGCCTATGACGCCTATTCCGGCAACCCGCCGCAGGTGGGCACGTTGACTATCGCCGGCCTCGCGGTCACCGTGACGCAGGTGGGACCGAACTACCTCGGTCCGTATCCGCCGAGCCCTATTACGCTCTGGTCGTCGGGGCTCAGCGACCCCTTCGGGCTGGCGGTGGACGGATTCGGCAACGTGTACATCGCGGACACCAACAATGGAGCGATCAAGGAGTGGAATGCGGCAACGCAAGCGGTGACTACGCTGGTGTCGTCCGGCCTGCTTTACCCGGGGACAGTGACGTTGGACGGCTCCGGCAACGTGTACATCGCGGACACCAACCATAACGCGATCAAGGAATATTACGTCGCGCCGCAGATGGTGACCACGCTGGTGTCGTCGGGGCTCAGCTACCCCGCCGGGCTGGCGACGGACGGCTTCGGCAACCTCTATATCGCGGACTCCGAGCACAACGCGGTCAAGGAGTGGTTCGCGGGGACGCAGACGGTGACGGATCTGGTGTCGTCGAACCTGCCCTCTCCCGGCGGGATAGCTGTGGACGGCTCCGGCAACGTCTATATCGCGGAGAAGGCTGCCGGCGTGATCACGGAGTGGAATGCCGCGTCGCAGACGGTGACCCCGCTGGCGACATCGGGGTTGAGCAACCCGTACGGCTTGGCCGTGGATGGTTCCGGCAACGTCTACATCGCCGACGCCGGACTCAACGCGGTCTACGAGTGGAGTCCGGCCACCGGGCTGATGACCCCGCTGGCGACATCGGGGCTGAACGCCCCGGCGGGCGTAGCGGTAGATGGCTGGGGCAACGTGTACATCGCCGACACCTACAACAGCGCCATCAAGGAACTTCCTTTCGCGTTTGTCGGCCCCGCCACCTTTACCGAAGCCGCGTCCTCGGGAAGCGGCTCGATTAACGTGTACCCCAGCACGGCGAACCTGCCCACGGTCCTCCCGCCGACGCCGCAGAGCGGCCAGAGTTGGCTCACTATCGGGACCGTGTCGAACGGGGTCGTCAAATTCAATTTCACGAAGAACACCGGCGCTCACCGCACGGCCACCATCTCGGTTTTGGGCCAAACCGTCACCGTGACGCAGAACGGCTCCCAGACGCAGACGATCAACTTCACCCAGCTTCCGGCCGAGCCGTATGGCACCACGCCAACCCTCACGGCTACGGCAAGCTCGAGTTTGCCGGTGAGCTTCAACTCGCAGACACAATCGGTGTGCACCGTATCGGGGGCGGCTGTGACGCTGCTGGGCGCACCCGGCACCACCTGCTACATTCAGGCCACGCAGGCGGGCAACAACGACTACGCCGCGGCCACGCCGGTCATTATGGCCTTCAGCGTGACCCTGGGTAGCCAGACCATCACCTTTGGTGCGCTGCCGAATGTGACGTACAGCCTCAACGGGACGGTCACGGTGAGCGCGACCGCGACCTCGGGCCAGACCGTGACCTTCAGCGCCCCGTCGGGCGACGCGAACATCTGCTCGGTTTCGGGCACGACGGTGACGCTCCTCGGCGGCGGCCTTTGCACGATCCAGGCCACCGTGGCTGCCAACAATAACTACAACTCGGGTTCAAGCAGCGCTAGTTTCACGATAACGCCAGCCAGCCAGACCATTAACTTCGGCGCGCTCTCGAGCCAGGTGTACGGCGCCGCGCCGCTCCAGATGTACGCGACCGCATCCTCCGGCCTCGCCGTGAGCTTCAACGCCACCGCCACGCCGGCGACCTGCTCGGTATCGCTGTTGAGCTCGGTCTGGACCGTGACACTGGCCAACGTCGGACTCTGCACCATTCAGGCCACCCAGGCGGGCAACGCGAGCTACACCGCGGCCCCATCGGTCAGCCAGAGCTTCGAGGTGACGCAAGCCGGCCAGACCATCGCGTTCCTGCCGCTGGCGAACGTTCCCTTCGGCACGGCGCCGTTCGCGGTGAGCGCGTCGTCGTCCTCGGGCCTGACGGTGAGCTTCAACTCGACGACCCCGACGGTCTGTTCGGTAACGCCAACGGGCTCGGCGGTGACGCTGAACTCGGTCGGCGTCTGCGGCATCCAGGCCACGCAGACGGGCAACGCCAATTACGCCGCGGCCACGCCCGTCACCCAGGGTTTCCTGGTGACGCAGGCCAGCCAGACCATTACCTTCGTGGGGCCGGCGAACCAGGTGTTCGGCGCCACGGTGCCCGCCTTGAGCGCCACCACCACCGCCGTGGGCCTGACGGTGAGCTTTGCCTCGCTGACCCCGGGCGTCTGCCTGGTATCGGGCACCAGCGTGACGCTGGTCTCGGTAGGCACATGCTACATCCAGGCCACCCAGGCGGGCAACGCCAACTACGCCGCCGCCACGGCGGTCACCCAGAATTTCAGCGTGACGCAGGGCAGCCAGACCATCACGTTCGGGACGGCGCCGTCTCCGGTCTACGGCGGCGGTCCGGTGCAGGTGAGCGCCACGGCGACCTCGGGGCTGCCGGTGAGCTTCACTTCGACCACTCCGACCGTCTGCACAATCTCCGGGACGATGGTGACGCCGGTTATGGCCGGCCCGTGCGACATTCATGCCACCCAGGCGGGCAACGCCAACTATGCCGCGGCCACGGCGGTGGACCAGCAGTTCCAGGTGGCGCAGGCCACCCAGACCATCACCTTCGCGCAGCCCTCCAGCCAGTATTACGGCGCCACGTTCAGCCCCGTCGCCACGGCGACCTCCGGCCTGACGGTGATTTTCAACGCGATGAACTCGGCGGGCATCTGCACGGCATCGAGCTCGACCAGCGTAGCGCTGGTGGGGGTTGGGACCTGTAATCTCCTGGCAACGCAGGGGGGCAACCTCAACTACTACCAACCAGCCTCGCCGGTTTCCCAGAGTTTTCAGGTGATCGCGGCCAGCCAGACCATCACCTTCGCACCGCTTTCGAACAAGCCGTTCGGCTCCGCTCCTTTTACGGTGAGCGCGCAGGCGTCCTCCGGTTTGGCGGTGAGCTTCTCTTCCGCCACTCCGGCGGTCTGCACGGTATCGGGCTCGACCGTGACGCTGGGCGCGATCGGCCTCTGCACCATCGTGGCGAGCCAGCCGGGCAACGCCGACTACCAGCAGGCCTCGCCCGTCAGCGAGAGCTTCCTGTCGACCGGCGGCACGGTCACCCTCGCCGTGGTGAATTCAGGCGCGACCGCGGGCCAGTCCTTGCAGGTGCCCATCCAGCTTACGTCCACCGGGACGGACTCGCCGAGCACCTTTCAAGCCGACCTCGGCTTCGACACTACCAAGCTGACCTTCGTATCGGCGACTGCCGGAACGCCGCTGACGAACGCGGGCAAGACACTTTCCGTCAATTCGCTGGGCAGCGGCAGCGTGCGGATTCTGGCCGAGGGCCAGAACCAGACGGGGATCTCGAACGGAGCCGCGGCCTACGCCACCTTCACGTTGAGCGCGGCGTTCACCACCGGCAGCACGACGGTGACGGCGGGGAATTGCTCGGCGTCGGACGGCAGCGGCAATGCGCTATCCGTAACCTGCACGGCCGGAACCATCAGGCCGATGGTGTGCGACATCAACGGCGACGGAAACATCAACGTGGTGGATGTGCAGCTCGAAATCAACGAAGCCCTGGGCGTGGCGCCGGCGCTGAACGACATGAACGGGGACGGCGTGGTCAACGTAGTGGACGTGCAGATCGTGATCAACGCGGCCCTCGGGTTGGGTTGCACGTATTAGCCCAACTTCCGC